>ERZ1032130.59-NODE-59-length-34027-cov-6.718974_pt1 | contig 34027 bp, 43 predicted proteins | sample MGYA00517879_ERZ1032130 | MGnify/ENA primary metagenome ERZ1032130 (study PRJEB33719, sample SAMN04262597) | wastewater metagenome | biome: rural village; feature: animal feces; material: feces | host: Bos taurus | place: El Salvador | collected 2012-01-31 ...
AAACTGGATTTCTGACCTGTCTACCTTAAAAAGTTTACGCCATATCAGAAATCAAATTGCTCACAATGAAGGTTCTTTTAGTGAAAATTGGTGTACCTTAAAAGATATAGAATGGCTTAATGCTTTCTATATGCGTATTTTAAAACAAACTGACCCTCTTGCACTTTTACACAAGCCAGAATCTCCCATCAAGCCAAAGCAACCTGTGCATAAAAATAATAGCCAAACTGATTTTACTGAAAATGCTCCTCAAAAATCTACTATTAAAATTATATTTATTATATTGTCCTTGATAGCCATAACGACTACCTTGTGTTTGATTTTTGGATGGCTGGGCACTATTTGGCTTTTTCATTTATAATTTTGAAACATTTGCTGAAAATAAAAAAGTAAAAGTATGATTTTTTCCATTCCACCAGTTTACTTTACGTTCAAAATATATTAGAATTAGACCGTATAAGACTTTATAAGGAGAAATGAATCATGAAAATTTCATCATTACAGAGCGCAAGATATGAATACGCTCCAAAACTTCCTGCTATGCTTCGTAACGGCATCGCAGACATTTGTGTAAATGAAGGCGCCCAAACTCAGAGTGTAGCTGATCAGGAAAAAATCAAAGCACTTTTCCCAAATACTTATGGTAAAAAGGAAATTACTTTCCAGAAAGGTCAGAACACATCTGAAGCTAAGAAACAGATCGTAGGTGTTATCCTTTCAGGCGGACAGGCTCCTGGTGGACACAACGTTGTTTGCGGTTTGTATGACGCTTTAAAAGCAACAAACAGTGAAAACGAACTTTATGGTTTCAAAGGCGGTCCAAGCGGACTTCTTGAAGACGATTACATTGTTTTCGATGACGAATACATCAACCAGTTCAGAAATACAGGTGGTTTCGATATCATCGGTTCAGGCAGAACAAAACTTGAAACAAACGAACAGTTCGCAGTTGTTGCAGAAGTTTGTAAAAAACACGGTATCACAGCTGTTGTTATTATCGGTGGTGACGATTCCAACACAAACGCTGCTGTACTTGCTGAATACTTCGCAGCTAATAACACAGGCGTTCAGGTTATCGGATGTCCTAAGACAATCGACGGTGACTTAAAGAACGAAGATATTGAATGTTCTTTTGGTTTTGATACAGCTACAAAAACATACAGCGAAATCATCGGTAACATCGAAAGAGATGCTAACTCAGCTAAAAAATACTGGCACTTTGTTAAAGTTATGGGACGCAGCGCTTCTCACGTTGCTTTGGAATGTGCTCTTGAAACACAGCCAAACATCTGCTTAATTTCAGAAGAAGTTGCAGCTAAGAAAATGTCTCTTTCACAGATTGCTGATTACATTGCTGATTCAGTTGAAAAAAGAGCAGCTAAAGGTATGAACTTTGGTGTTGCTATTATCCCTGAAGGTGTTGTTGAATTCGTTCCTGAATTCTCAGTATTAATCCACGAAATCAATGAACTTCTTGCGGGAAGCAAAGCAGATGCATTCAATGCTCTTCCTACATGGGATGAAAAATATGCATTCATCGAAAAAGGTTTAACAAAAGAATCTATGGAAGTATTTGCACTTCTTCCACAGGCTATTCAGCAACAGTTATTCCTTGAAAGAGATCCACATGGTAACGTACAGGTTTCTTTAATTGAATCAGAAAAATTATTCTCTGCATTAGTAAAAGATAAATTAGAAGCTAGAAAAGCAGCAGGAACATACACAGGTAAGTTCAATGCACTTCACCACTTCTTAGGTTACGAAGGAAGATGTGCTTTCCCTTCTAACTTTGACTCAGACTACTGCTACTCATTAGGATACAACGCATTTATGCTTATCCAGTACGGTTACAATGGTTACTTATCAAAAATTTCTAACCTTTCTAAACCGGCTAACGAATGGGTTGCAGGTGGTATGCCAATCACAAAGATGATGAACATCGAAAGAAGACACGGCGAAGATAAACCGGTTATCAAGAAAGCTCTCGTTGAACTTGAAGGTGCTCCTTTCAAATACTTCGAAACTCACCGTGAAGAATGGGCAGCCAACACATGCTTCGTATATCCTGGTGCTATCCAGTACTACGGACCGGCTGAAGTTTGTGACATCACAACTGTTACACTTGCTCTTGAACAGGCAAAATAATTTGGGTTTGAATATATAGCTGAATAATGAAAATGATGAAGCGGCATAGGACGGAGTCCTGTGCCGCTTTCAATATTATATATTCTCCTTCCTTACCCCAACCGCCCATTTAAGATATTGCCTTAAATCATTTTAGAATACCCCTTGTGGTTTAGGTTGTCAAGAAAATCATTGGCAAGGGATTTCAAGATGAAACTCCGATGATTGTAACAGAACGTTGAGAAAGTATCAGGTCAAAGTCCGAGAAAATTATGGCAGATTTTTTTATCGGAACGGAATAGAATACAAATATGAATGTCCTATCTATTTGAAAGGGATGGGATTTTCAACATTTCTCATATGCAATATCGCTCCTTCCGTTTTCTACAGTTAATATTCACATTAGCCTATTTTGCAAAAATAACCTCGTCATTCAATATTTGTAATGCTTGTTCCTCATACAAATATGCTTCATATCTCTTTTTATTAGCTTCTAAGGCCAATTCATTAATTCTCTTCTGTGTATCTTTACTCTTTAACAAGGGAATTTGAACTGCAGACAAACTATGGTTATCTATCATATCAACAACCGAGCCATAGGTCTGTCTACGTACAAGCATTTTCCCATAATCACTATTCAGATAAATGTAAGCATATCCTGCGATCTCATCTGATGCCGGAATCACTTTTAACACATTCTGACTAACGGCGTAACCGTCCCAGTGTTTTGGCACAAGCGCAACCGTTCCAATAGTTCCACGATCCGACACGAGTATTGTGTTTTCAACAACCTTCAGTTCCTTCTCATATCTAGCTTTATGTATTGGTTTTGACAAATACTTCTCCGTAACCGGACTAAGCTGAGTAATCTCCTTTCCACCCAAAAACGGATACCCATACTCCTCATCAACATAAGTTCGCTTAAATACACCGGCTAAAACTATTTTATTACTTATCCTCTCATCTCCAATTGTAGTAATTTCATCAGCATATTTTTTCATATGATTTACAAGCTTATCAACCTCTGGAATATGATATGATGCATCTACTCGCAAATCAATTTCACTTAATCTTATTGAAAAAGTATTAACACTTCCTTGCTCCTGCTCACAAAAAGCCGTTACATCTGGCAGTCTCAACTCTCTAATGAATAGTGACGTTGCCTCATCAATCATTTCATTTGATTGATCCCTAAGTTTATATGACATGGTTATTAGTGAATTAATCTTCTCTTTTATCTCTTTAGGAGCATCTGGAATTGGTACTAATGCCAAATGCTCCGATTCAATATGCGTAATAACAGCCCCATAACTATTGGTTAGCAATATTTTATTTCCGATTTTGCTCTTCAGATATGTATATACATATCCTCTATCAGTAGGATTTTTACATTCTATTCTAAGTAAATCGTGACTGAATATCTTATTATCCAAAGTCTTTGATACATAAGCAACTTTCCCAATTGTCCCAGAACAAGTCATTAACACCTGTCCTTTTTTAACACGCAAAGCTTCAATATCCGTCTTAGTCAAATGCGATATGTAGCCATCAGGAACTGGTTTAACATCTACGATTGTAGATGGTTGATATATAGGAAAATCCGACTTCTCTACCCATATACGTTTAAACCTTGCACATGTATATGATGTCGTCAACCCCTCTTTACCCCCAATAGTAGTTAGGGGATATCTACATGCTTTAATGATTTGATGTGCTTGTTTCGCCTCAACATCATAAACACTTGCTTCCAAGCGTTTTCCATGTGCCACAACATCCGCTAGCGAAATTGAACACCATTTTAGTGAAGATTTTTTTAAATCGACAGAATCATAAATATTATTTTCTACCATGAAATCCCCTCCTGCTTTTTCCAGTTATCAAAAATCACCGGAACATCTGGCGTTTGGTCATCTTCAACTTTTTTCTTTTGTTCATGAGAAATCATTTCTCTACAACTATCATTTTCTATCTTAGCTGTCATACCATTCATATCCGGAACCAGAATTTCATTTCCCTCTTTGTCACGTTTGAAAGTAGGATTTCCTCTTTTATCATGACCTATCTTTTCAACCATAGCCATAAAAACATTATAATCTGCCATTATTCCACTCTTCTCTTCAGTATCTTTTTGTTCTTGAGTTTTCTTCTGTAAAAACAAAACTGAAGTTTGCGTACCGTTACGCGGCTGGAATGTATCTGCATGCAAATCTATGCTTGCAATTATACGATGATTCTTAATGAGCCATTCACGAATGTATCCTAATCCTGGAGAACCCAAAATCGAATCAGGTAAAACTATTCCCATTCTGCCCCCTGGTACAAGCAGCTGAGTACATCGTTCAATAAATAAAATTTCAGGTGGAACAGAGGATTGCAATTTCTGCGTTTTTGTCCATACTCCTGTTTTTTTATCATTTGTCCAAATATGTGCCAACTCATATTGTTCCAAAACGTTCTTATCTTTAACAGGAATTTTACTTCCAAATGGCGGATTCGTTACTATTACGTCAAAGCAACCAATGGTATTATGATTACGCAATTCCGCTTTATCTATCCCTAAAGCTTCAGCAAGTTTCGAGCGAAATTCGTCTGACCACTCATGCGGTGGAAGTAATGAATTGGTCTGCAAAATATTTCCACTACCGTCATTATTCATAACCATGTTCATTTTTGTAGCTTTAACAAGGTCTGGATTAATATCAAATCCAAAATAATTCGATGCAGCCATCTCAGATATTTTATCCTGAAATACTCGAACTGTAACACTATCCCAATCGCCTTTACTAATTCCGATTGAATCAGCAAACTCTTTCTCAAGTTTCATAATTACATGCGTCATAGCAGTTACCAAAAAACCGCCTGTACCGCATGAGCTATCTAACACCTTTTCATCAATAGCAGGATTAATCATTTCTACAACCATCTTCATAACATTTCTTGGTGTAAAAAATTCACCTCTATCTCCACGAAGATTAGCTCCTACAATTTCTTCGTATGCCTTTCCCTTTATATCAATGTTAGTATTTAACAGACTATATTTCTGAATTTCACTTACGATATAGGCCAAACTACGCGGTGAAAGCTTAATTTCATCATTTGCATCGAATATTTTTCCGTGTTTCTTTTTTACTCGTTCAAATATTTTTGAAATACGCTTGCGTACAGTTAATTGTCCATCAGGATTAGAACGTTCTTCGGAAGTGGTATAAAACTCCAAAGGTGCTGGTATATTACGTTCATCCTCGATCTTGCAGAAAATAACCTTTAACAATTCAAAAAAAGCCGGCTGTTTCTGCAATCCGTCATTAATATGAATATGATTATGACAAGTTTTGAATACGAACAATAAATTGTCATCATAAGCATTTTTCAACGAGGTTCGCTTAGGTCTATTGATATCGTCCAAATTACCATCCGCTGACGGTATATCATTATAATCCATAAAATCAATCTGACCTTTATCATTTACATATTTACGAAAAACTTCTTTTTGCTTACCATTTGTCCACATTCCCCATTCACAATTTGGGCATGCTGACATATACGATTTTAATTGTTCAACACCATCTTTGGCATTTCGAGCGTCTACAGTTTCCTTCTTGCATTCGATAATAAGTTTAACATTTTCCTGAACTTTATTAACGCAATCTTTATCAAAAATAACTATATCTGCTCGAGGTTTTTTTGAGCCCAGTTGCAATGTATATTCAATTGAAATTTGTGTTGGTGAATACTTATGTTCATTAACTAAGCGTTTTTCAATTGTTTGTCTTACATATTCTTCAGGTGTATCATTACGAAACTTACCATCAATATAATCACATATTTTTCCATCAGGTATAACTATAACTTTTGTCTCACTCATAACCAATTCTCCTTTAATCTACATTATATTTCTGATTACTTTGGAACTCTAATCTATAGCACTACGCCCACTTTTAACCCATGCGTCTAATTCAACTCTTTTAAATTTCCACAATTTGCCTATTTTATGTGCTGGAATGTCAGTCTTTTTTATCCAATTTCTAATAGTGTCTTTTGTCACATCTAAATAGCTAGCGGCTGCTTCAATTCCTATCCAATCTTCCATATAATTTTCCATGGCATAACATCTCCTATTCTTCGAAATACTATCAACAGTATAGCACATACGTTCTGTGCTTTCAATGTGTTTTTGTGGTATTTCGTGGTATTTCTTGAATATATTCATTAACAAGGAGCATCGTCTCCGATGCTCCCACCTCTATCTTTTAAATTCTTTCCCTAACCTTCTCAACCACCTGCTCGATACTCTCCAGAAACCTCTCCAGCAGATTCCTACTCCACCTTTTTAGATGTTGTTCAGTATAAGGACCGCAATCCTAACAAGTATGACCGAAACAAATTTGAAAAGGAAGAAATTGAGCGGATATGGAAGCAGAAAGATGATAAGTATTATCAAATCATACTGATGCTACTGTATAACGGAGTAAGAATTTCAGAATTCTTGGATTTGAAAAAGGAAAATGTCCATCTGGACTATTCAACTGCCAATGCACCGCTTGTAGGAACGCGCAAAAAGAAAGGACACTTTCCAGTAATTCCTTACTGAAAAATGTCCTATACATATCATTGATATTCGTGTTGCATACGATTTGCAATCCAGCAGATCTGACAACTTTCCAAAACCTCTTGTAACCCAAGTTTTTCTGCGAAAAACTTGGTAAAATCGGGTTTTCTCGAATCTTGCGCCTGCTGCAGATTATCTATTTCTCAATAATCGCACTTACACTTTTCCATCCTTGGTGCGGAGTCCATAGTTGGTTGCACCTTTCCATTGATCAGGTATCGCGGCTCTTATCTGCTTTTAGAACTTCCTTACTTTTTCTCAACCGACAGAATCTTCCCCATAAAAGGATCGACCTCTGATATCGTACCTGTATAAGTTACGAGTACCCTATCCCCGACAGCTATCTTATCCAGACCTTCCGGCTTCTCTTCAAAAGTAAATGCATAACTAACCTTATCATCATCCGTTACGATAAACATAAAGTCTTTTATTTCGTCTACTTTTCCTATTACTTCTGACGTATCTTCATCTCCTATATTCTTATCACTCTCTGTCTGTATCGGTTCATCCTCCATAACTTCACTCTGCATTTTGCTCACAGAAGTTCCTGCGTCCTCTTGTCCGTTTCCTTTCGAACATCCAGCCATAACACCGGCACATACAGTTAAAACAGCTAACATCATTAAAAAATTTTTTTTCATCTCATACCTCTTTCCGGGAATATACTCCCTAAATATTTTATACCTATTAGATGTATCATCACCTAAAATTGTTTCATATCAATTATCCGATATCGATACCTTTTTATCTGCTTTCATTTACATATATTTCCACTCTGCTTTGAATTACCTTTGCAACGTCAGAGGCATTTTTTTGCCCTGCAAAAAACGATGCAATCTCCTCATTTATAATAGCTTCAATATCCTCATCATAATAAACACATTTATCGATACCTTCTACAAAGTTTATAAATTCTTCTACCTGCTCTGTAGTCATATTTGGAAGAACGACACTTTCTCCACCAATTGACATCTTGTATTCATACTCCTGCTTATTTCCATTACGATCTATTGTATATGGGGATTTGGTAGCCTCCATTGCACGTTCTTCAAAAATCATTTTATTAACAGGAAACCCAATAACTTCTCTTTGATATTCCTCCGTCAGATAATACCGTACAAATTCCCATGCACCTTTAAGATGTTCTGACTTCGCAGAGAGCAGGTACTGCTCACCAGCCTCTACTACTGCACCATTTCCTGTATCAGACGGAAAACCGATATAGCTAATCTTTTCACCAAAATATCCATTAATGTAGTCATTAACATAACGTGTATCACTCACATCACATTTTGCCAATATTGTCCTGTTTTCACGATACTGTAAATCCTGCTTTACCCAATAGTCATCTCCCATTTCATCATAATTAATTTCCTCAGGCAGGCTTTTTGCATATTCCAACATCGCCACAAAATTCTCATTATTAAAATCACATTTTCCGTTTTTAGCATCAATAAAATCATTTCCGCAATACTGTATCATCATCTGTACAAAACCGCTTCTGGTCAGTTCTCCAATAGACTGTGTCCCTTCAGGCATAGACGCCATCAGTTCCTGCATTTCTTTCATTGTCCATGATGTTCTGTTCCCCACCACGGATTCTTTTCCTATTAAAGTTTTTACCGAAAATGTAGGCGTTACATAATACAGCTTTCCATCAATCCGATATGCTTCAAAAACATTTTCCATGAACTCTGTTTTGGATAATTCTTCATCTTCCCTAATCAATGTATCAATATCTGCAACCAATCCTTTGGAAATATAACTGGATACCGGAAAATAACTGTCTGCGATCAAAATATCCGGCATACCTCTCCCTATAATGTCCATGTTTAAACGATTGTACCCTGCCATACCATCTTCAACAGTATCGTAATTATGATATTCTTTCATAACAATCCTATAATCAGGATTTGTCTTATTAAACTGAACTACCCTGTTCTTTACTTCATAAGGAACATAGTAACCAGCCAATACCAACACTGTCTTATCTTCTATATCCTCAGGATTCCTCTTTGTAAATATACTCACTACTTGGGAATATTTATAACTATCATAGTAAAAACCTACAAATCGTGTTTCATCCAAAACAATTATATGATTCATATTTGTAGTCGGTACATCTGAATTTACAAAACTCATTATTTGATTCGTCTCTGTATCTCCCACATTGATAGAATACACACCATTCATTGTAGCATATACCACATCAGCCATACTTTCTCCTTCAGCAACACAAGAATGACCCTGAAGCATGAAATCATCCGGCAATTGCTTTGCTTCTCCTACCATGAACTGAGATAAATCTAATTGATTCAACCACATAGTAGATCCTTTCTTTTCATCTACATATGTATATTGTAATGTACCGTCCTTGCATATAATCAAATCTGAAAAATCCTTAAGATATCTGTCTACAGCAGTCAATGATTTCTTTTCCTGAAACTCCCCGGCACTGGTAACTGCCTGTATTTTGGTATCATCGCCGCTAAATATTAAATTTACACCGCTATTATCATTGGGAAGAATACTACGCACATGAATTCCTATTCCATCTTCTCCCACCAGAGCAAGCTCCTGTTCCCAAATCATGTTTCCACTAAAATCCCAGCAACATAAAGCAGTTTTTAATGCTTCTGCTGCACCCATCAGTTCCGAATCTGCAAGTGCAAAATATTCTTTTACTCCATATATCCTATCGCCTGAAAATGTAAATTCTGTAAATCCGGCATAATTTCCATCCTCTTCATCTTTCTCCGGCATCTTACTCTGCATATCTAAAAACTTTATATCACTACCGTCTTCACACATTTCCATAAGTTTAAAGCAGCTTTCCGGTATATCTTCACCACCATAAATTTCCCAGACTGCATATATATTTGTGTTGAGCAGTGCTGCCCGCTGAACGCTTGCGTTTCCAAGATATTCCGGTATTTCCAATATCTGCTCACCATAAACATATTCTCTTGCCATCGCAGAATTGTCTTCTCCCCATCCGCTGACTTTTCCCTCCTCATTTTGCCCTTTTCCACAAGCTGTAAGACCCAGCAATAAACCAAGAACCAAAACAAAACAGAGAATTTTCTTGAACCCTTTCTTAAACATATCTCATTTTCCTTTCTTCCAATCTTCTTACCTTTACACCCATCCGGGTGTTCTTCTCTTTACAATGATTAGATGTTACCAAATCTATAAAAGTTTCAATCTCTTTCCCTTACTTCTACCGTTTTCGAGCAAAGCCAATCTACCCATTTCAAATAATACTTTCCATATACGTGAAATGCATCACTGGAATAATCTGTAGACAAGCTTCCACTATCATCATCAAACAACTCATTAACGTCAATATAAAAAATATTTTCGTTATCAGCTAATTTACAAATCATTTCGTTTACCCTGTCTATATTTTCATTGTTATAAATCTCGTCCTTTTGTGATTGTTCCCTTGTAACATGCAGATTTGCACAAAGATAAATAACTGCATCTCCCTGACTTTCTCTAAGTTTTTCCACAATTCCCTCATATTTTTCCTGAATATGTTCAAATCGATATCCAAGTTCGTTGATTCCTAGCATCAGATAAATCTTTTCATATTTTTTACTGTCAAGTAATTCATCCAATCCTACTTTTCCTATATCCTGAACATAGATTTTTTCTTTTTCCAAATCAAAAGCCGTCATACCGGTATCCGCAAAAAAGTCAGCGTTTTCTATATTCCCATATTCCATCAATCCTACTGTACGAGAATCACCGATAAATAAAGCATTTGTAAAATACTCAACCATATCAGTAGACTGCATTTCTTCCATCGGCTCCTTCTCCTCGACATCTATTGGATATTCTTTCATCTCTCCGCTATTTTCTTGTTCGCCATTATCTTCCTTTCCTTCCTTATATTCCGCTTCTTTCGCATTTTTCGGTGCTTTCTCAACTTCCTGTCCCTCCATATCATCAGTCCTCAAATCTTTGCAGATTGTATTCTGAGACAAATTGCTTTCTTCAGACCCTTCTGATACAGCAATACATTCTTTCCCTGCTTGTTTCTGATTATTTATCATCCCCTTCTCAACCTGCTTACATAGGAAATCCCCTGCCATCACTGTTGCACAAATCATAAATACTACTATAAATAAACACCAAAAAAATATATCTCTTTTTTTCATTCTTTTCCAAGCCTCAAAATTGATAATATAAAAAGGGATTGTTCAACCCTATATATAAACAATAAATAGTCCCAGCAAAAACTCCAACCAAAAGAATCTGTCCAGTATAAGTATTTTTGATTCTTTTCCATAGTTTTTGTGGTAATCTCGTTGTAAACAGAAGGCATATAAATAGCACAACTCCATACTCTTTTCCATACTTTATATAGTCCTGCAAATATACATAACTTCCATTTTCTCCTATATGGAACAATCTTTTGAAAAAACAAGACATTTGCGCTAAATCGCTATGTGCAAACACTGCCCATGAAAGAGGTATTATAATTATCATATACAAATGTCCCATTACTCTATATCTGTCAAATATTCTTTTCAATCCTGCTTTTTCTAATGCAATAAAAAAGAATAATAAAACTCCCCATAAAGCAAAATTCCAACTGGCACCATGCCATATTCCAGTCAACATCCATACAATAAACAAATTTCGATATGTTCTTAACTTTCCTCCACGATTTCCACCAAGTGGTATATATACATACTCCCTGAACCAGCTCCCAAGTGTAATGTGCCACCTTCTCCAAAATTCTGTCATACTGGTAGACAAGTAAGGATAATCAAAATTAAGTGGAAGTTCAAACCCTAACATTTTTCCAAGCCCTTTTGCCATCAATGAATATCCCCAAAAGTCAAAATAGATCTGAAAAGTATACGCAAGCAAACCTAACCATGCCAGTTGTGTTGTTATGCTTTCATAACCAATCACAGACAGCTGTTTCCATAAACTTCCTACCTGATTGGCCAACAATACTTTACTCCCAAGTCCCAAAATGAAAACCTGCAATCCCTGTACAAAATCATGAAAACAATACCTCCGCGTATGAATCTGTTCACACACAATCGGATACTGCACTATCGGCCCTGCTATCAACTGCGGAAACATACAAAGATATGTTCCGAAATTTACAAAAGTTTTTTCGGAACTGCATTTTCCTTTTCGTACATCACACAAATATGCTACTGCCTGAAAGGTATAAAAACTAATACCTATAGGAAATGCCTGCAATAGATATTTAAAACATCCCAAGTACAGGAGATTTACGCCAACACCCATGATAATCCAAAATCGATTATTATATGCTCCAATCAGACAACCCAATATATAATTGAACAAAAGTGATACGACCAATAATGCAACATATTCCGGTTTCTGTATAGAACCCAAAATATAAAATAAAATACTACCTGCAAATAGCCATGCATTTCTCATCCTTCCCGGTATCATATAGTACATCAACAGAAACAGTGGCAGAAAAAAAAAGATAAATTCAATACTACTAAAAACCATAATAAAACCTCTCCCTATTGCTCTGTTATATTAGATTTTTAAAATTCCACAAAAGTTTCAAGTACTTTATACAAAAGCTTATAAGTGTAAAAAAAGACTCTCCATCTCTGGAAAGCCTTTTGATCCATCTACCTTCTTAATAAATACAATATCACCATATGTATTGGGTAAAATCCATAACATGCATATTGAAACCATTTACGTTTATATCCCTTTCTTCCCCGATATAGCCAAATAGGTATCAATGCTAATAATGCCAGTCCCTGTTGCACAATTGGTACATTTCTCCCCATAATATTTACTTCAAAGTAGAAGCCTCCCAATACTTCTACATTCAGGTAATACAATACTGCAATCTGTCCTAACAAACACCACCATGTACGTTTTCGTAAGAAATAAAATACCAGAATCGTTACTACACCGACACCATAATAATCCACTAAGGTCAACATTCCGATTAACCATCCAAGCAATACGGTAATGCATCCCGTGCCAATACGCAGCCACAATTTGTTTTTCCTTGCCACAAGTTCATTTACATGAATTAAACCGATGCCTAATAGCAAAGTCCAGATCACATTTTGATGAAATGGATAAATAAAACTGCTGCTATACATAAGATTAAATGGTATTTCGGATATTACAGCAAACAATAACAGACGCAATACATAACGTTTTAAATTGCCGGTATGAAAATACCCTTCTACTGCCATATAAGCAAACATTGGAAATGCTAACCTTCCAAGACAGGTAAGCCATTGATTTCCCGGAATAATTGTTGCCCATAAATGGTCGCAAAGCATAAATAACATTGCAATTATATGCAATACAGAGGCACTAATATCAAATTGCTTCATGAATCAAAACTCCTAATTATTTTCTGATTTCTTGCAAAACTTCTGCTGGGATTTCAAACTCCACGTTTCCCATATACATCGGAGCTACATCCCCTTCATTAAAACTAATTACTACATCATCATTCTCATTGATATAGAAATTTGTTTTCTCTGTAATACCACTAAAGTTCAGCTCTTCCATTTCATCAGCCAACCAATATAAAACATTTTCATCCTTTGCCATTTGACTTTGCATCTGCTCCTTAATATTCTCACTGATAGGAGTAATATAATCCACTCCTTCCTTAAATATATCTTGCAATTGCAATCGCTTGCCGGAAATCAAATCAATGGTATAAAAATAATCCCTTTCGTATCCGCTCGCCTCCCCCTGATAGCAAGACAGCTTTAAGGTAAAATATTCCTGTGTAGTTGCCACAACTTCACTCTTAACAATAAGCTCCTTATATCCCATCTCATCCCGCATATGATTTACGAACTCATCCAGTAATTCCTTGGAAATTTTCTGAATTTCGGCATTAATTTCATTCGTTGTATCCTCTAGTACACTCTGGAGCTGTTCATCCTGAATCTGATCATCTATCACTATTTCAGGAATATCCAACTCCGCCTTATGCTGTTCATCCTCATACTCATAATTACGGAAGGTTACAACCTTTACAAACTGGCCAATAATCGGCATCTGTTCCATGGCATAAGCAATGGTAGGTGACATATTGGGTAAAGCAATAAATACAATTGCCAATGCTGCCGCTGTTGCGGTAATTCTTGTAATACGTGCATTTCTTCTTTCTTTACGATTTTCACATTTTGCCTCTTCCATTTTCATTTTCAGCCTGCTTAACTGTTCTTCAGACATCGCCTTCTTCAAATATTTTTTCTGCAAGGACTGTAATACCTTCTCCGACTGTTCATATTGATGTTCAAAACTAATCATATTATCTTTCATAAGTTTTTTCTCCATTTCGCCTACTCTAATCTGATACGAAGCTTTTTCATACTGCGATACAAACGGCTTTTTATCGTATTTATATTTTCATTGAGGATATCCGCTATCTCTTCCAATTTTTTGTCCTCAAAAAATTTCATTACTACAATTGCCTTGTCCTGTTCCGGAAGAGACTCCAAAGCTCTCTGCAAATCAATATCTGTGTATGTCTCTTCCACATGTTCAGCCTCTATCCCCATTTCTTCCTGCATATATTCGTATGACACCGCTTTGGGTTGTCGTAAAAAGTTAAATATCTCATTTAACATAATACGATATATCCATGTCTTGGCGTATTCCTGATTTCGTAATGTTTTACTGCTTCTAAGTGCCTTATATGCTCCATTCTGAACAATATCTTCTGCATCCGCTTCATTATGCACATAACTATATGCCAATCGATAATATTGGTTATACTGTTCTAAAATGATTTCTTCAACTATTTTTTCATTTGTTTTTTTTCCGGCAAAACCTAATATCTGCACAATTCCATCTCCTCATTTGCTCCTATCTTACACTATCATAAAACGACTTATTTAACAATGACACCAACTGATCACAAGAACGATGAAACAAATTTTTCAATTCTTTATCCAACCTCATATCCTAATCCACGCACTACTCTTAAATATTGAGGATTTCTGGAGTTACTTTCAATTTTTCACGAACATGGTGGATATGTACTGCTACAACATTTTCTGCGTCAACTGCCTGTAGCTGCCATATTCTTTCGTATATCTGCGTAACTGAGCTTTCACTTTTGCAGCTATAACCAGAGGACTATCACAACTTGTTATATAATCATCGGCACCCACAACACCTGTAGAATTATTAAATACAGCAATGTTCTTCATATCATTTGCACACCTTTCCCCAAAAAAATTTATGTACGATGCACGTTTTCTATATTGTTTGATGTATTAGGTAAGCATAAAGTTTCATAACTTCAATATTTTTTCAAAATATTTTTAAGCTTTCTGAACGACAAGATTAATAACCCCCAAATACCTAGCTGGTGGTTTTGCCTTAACGGGTGTAGCCCTGCTCTACTAGTTACGCCTAAAGGCGTTTGTTTAGTCTGGCACACGTGATTTACTGTTACCTGCTACCTGCTACCCGTAAACGGGTCAAAATCTTCCAGTGTTAACTGTCCACACAATTCATCTTCTTTCAATTGGTTGGCTATATATTCTTTTATTTTTGCAGTATTCTTTCCTACTGTATCTACATAATAGCCTCTGCACCAAAACTCTCTGTTTCGGTACTTATATTTCATATTTCCCCATTTCTCGTATATCATTAAACTACTTTTTCCTTTCAGAAATCCCATAAAGCTTGATACACTCATTTTCGGTGGTATTTCCAGTAGCATATGTATGTGGTCTATACATACTTCTGCCTCGATAATATTTACACATTTCCACTTACACAGTTCTCTTAAAATTGCTCCTATCTCTAATCTTTTCTCCGTATAAAATACTTTTCTCCGATATTTTGGTGCAAATACCACGTGATACCTACAATTCCACTTTGTATGTGATAAACTATGTGTGTCGTTCATTAGTTCGACCTTTTGATATGAATACATCGCTAAAGCTCCACGGCACCTTGCAACAAAAGAAAAACCCCAGAAATACGCGATTTCTGAGGTTTTGTAAACATATTTCTGATTATCTCTTTGAGAACTGAGGCGCACGACGAGCTGCCTTGAGACCGTATTTCTTTCTTTCTTTCATACGTGGATCTCTTGTTAAGAAGCCTGCTTTTTTAAGAGTTGGTCTGTAGTCATTGTCAACTTTTAATAAAGCTCTTGAGATACCGTGTCTGATAGCACCTGCCTGACCTGTTGTACCGCCACCGTGAACGTTAACAAGTACATCGTATTTGTCAAGTGTTTCTGTAGCTACTAATGGCTGGCGAACGATTAATTTAAGTGTTTCCAAACCAAAATATTCGTCGATGTCTCTTTTATTGATTACAATTTTACCTGTACCAGGTACTAAATATACTCTAGCAATTGATGATTTTCTTCTACCTGTTCCGTAAAATTTTGCTGCTGCTGTTTTCTTAGCCATGTTCTTATCTCCTTTCAGTCCCTATTAGAATGTTAATACTTCAGGTTTCTGAGCAGCCTGGTTGTGCTCAGCACCTGCGTATACGTGAAGTTTTGTAAACATCTGTCTTCCTAAAGGTCCTTTTGGAAGCATGCCTTTAACAGCAAGTTCAATAACCTTTTCAGGTTTCTTTGCTAACATTTCTTTTAATGTTGTTTCTTTCATACCGCCAACATAGTCTGAGTGGTGGTAGTAAATTTTCTGGTCTAATTTTTTACCAGTAACTTTTACTTTTGCAGCGTTGATGACGATTACGTAATCACCTGTGTCAATGTGAGGTGTGAAGATAGCTTTGTTCTTACCTCTTAATACTTTAGCAACTTCAGAAGCCAAACGTCCTAAAGTCATATCTGTAGCGTCTACTACATACCATTTTCTATCGATTGTAGCTGGACTTGCCATAAATGTTTTCATGATGTTCCCTCCGTAAATTATTTTGACTTCCTAAAAATTACGATGCAGATGTCCGGCCACACCTGTAATCCCTTGAAAATCGGCTAATATTCTCTATTTATAATGTATCGCCGGGGCTTTGGCTTTACATTATGAAACTACGTCATACTTGAACAGTATATTATATTGTGGTTTTGGTGTCAACCATTATTTTTACAAAATTTGGGGAAATATAAGGCTTTTTCATTATGAAAGCCTATCTTCCAAAAACTCATACTGTGTAAGCGTCAGTCCGTGCGCCGGGGCTGTTGGTCCGGCAGCCTGTCTGTCCTTGGCCTCTAAAATTCTAACCATCTCATTTGGCTCTATTTTGCCCTTTCCGACCTCTAAAAGCGTTCCGGCAATAATTCTCACCATATTATATAAAAAACCGTTTCCACGGACCCGAATTGTGATCTCTTCACCGTTTTGTTCTACAGTCAAATCATAAATCGTCCTGACTGTGCTTTCCACCTGTGTATCTGCGCTGCAAAAGCTTCTAAAATCATGCTCTCCCACCAGATATGCGGCGGCTTCTTTCATCCTGTCCACATTCAAATTATGATAATCCCACAGCGCATAGTGACGCTTCATCGGATTTTGAACACTAGTATTATAAATGCGGTATTCGTAAGTTTTCCGGCTGTCTGTGTGACGTGGATGAAAATCCGTTGTCACCTCACAGGAAGCCTGCACACGAATGTCTTCCGGCAATCTTTGATTGATGGCATATATCATCTTTTCTGCGGGCATTCGCACTTCGGTATCAAACACTGCCACGTTACAATAGGCATGCACGCCCGAGTCGGTACGACTTGCACCGATTACACGTATTTCTTCCCCAAAAAGTTCCGAAAGTACCTTATTTAATTCTCCTTCTATCGTTGGGCCGTTATTTTGCACCTGAAAACCGCAATATGCCGTTCCATCGTACGCTACGACCAGTTTAATTCTACGCATTAAAATAAGATTCTCCCTACTACGATACATATCACAAAAAACAACCCGACAACCACATACGCTACCACATCGCGTTTTTTATAAATAAGCGGTTTCATTTTTGTTCTTCCTTCCCCGCCCTGATAGCATCTGGCTTCCATAGCCATAGCAAGGTCATTGGCTCTACGGAAAGCCGAAATAAACAGCGGTACTAAAAGTGGCACCATACTTTTTGCTTTTTTAAATAGATTTCCGCTTTCAAAGTCAGCGCCTCTGGCAATCTGTGCTTTCATAATCTTATCGGTTTCTTCCAGCAAAATCGGAATAAAACGAAGTGCAATAGACATCATCATCGCAATTTCATGAACAGGCACTTTTATTTTTTTCAGCGGTTTCATCACGCTTTCTAAACCATCTGTCAGGTTATTCGGCGTGGTTGTCAGTGTCATAACCGACGAGCCAATAATGAGCATAGATAAACGAACCGCCATTGTAAATGCCATTTTTACGCCCTGCTTTGTGATGGTAAGCTTCCAAAAGCTGATAAGTGCATCACCGGGTGTTAAAAACAGATTGAAAATCACAGTAATAATTAAAAGGAATAAAATCGCTTTCATTCCGCGCACCATAAATTTCACCGGCACCTTGGAAAGAGCGATTGCTGTTGCCAGAAAAGCAAAGCATATGGCATACCCTATGAAGTTGTCCACAACAAACAGGGAAATAATATACACGAATGTGGCTATCAGTTTGACCCTTGGGTCCATTTTGTGAATCACCGAATCCGCCTGATAATATTGCCCTAAGGTAATATCTCTAATCATTTTTTCTCCAAATCTACTGTATCAGTGCACGCAGAATTTCATCGCGCGCCTCTTCTATCGTTAATACGGAAGTATCTACCTTCAGTCCACTCTTTTTCAAATCTTCCATAATATACGTTACCTGCGGAGCGGAAAGTCCGACTTCTTCCAGTTCTTTGTATCGTTTAAAAATTTCTTTCGGGACATCGTCCATAAAAACTTTGCCCTGATTCATAACTATAATTCTGTCTACGTACTTTGCCACATCTTCCATACTGTGTGAAACCAGAATAACGGTTATTCCAAGTTTCTCACGAAGCTTACAGATGCAGTCAAAAATTTCATCCCTGCCCTTTGGGTCAAGGCCTGCGGTTGGCTCATCCAAAATAAGCACTTCCGGTTCCATCGCCAAAACACCTGCGATTGCAACACGTCTTTTTTGACCGCCGGATAAATCAAAGGGCGACTGATAATAGTACTCTTCCTCAAGTCCCACCTGTTTTAACGCGGCAAAAGCCTTGAGCTGGGCTTCCTTTTTGTCAAAGCCCTGATTCTTTGGTCCATAAGCCACATCCGAAATCACATCTACTTCAAAAAGCTGATGTTCAGGATACTGAAAAACAAGCCCTACCTTCTGACGAAGTTTTTTCAGTTCAAAATCTTTATCATAAATATCTTCGCCATTGTAATACACACCGCCACTTGTGCCCTTTAAAAGACCGTTTAAGTGCTGGACAAGGGTCGATTTTCCCGAACCCGTGTGTCCGATAAGCCCGATAAACTGTCCGTCCGGAATGACCAGATTGACATCATCAAGTGCCTTGTGCGACAAATTGGTATCGGAATCATATACATAATTTAAATGATTTACAATAATTGACATCTTCTCCTCCATTCCCTTCTTTATTAGAATTCTAATTGCGTTTTATTAAAATTCTATTCGATTTTGCCTATATACCTAAGGCTTTTACTAATTCTTCTTTGGTCAGAATCCCCTCCGGAATCTTGACACCGCTTTTCCTCAGTTCGTGCGCCAGTAGTGTCACCTGCGGAACATCCAGACGAAGCTTCTTCAATCTGTCCACCTGAGAAAAAATCTCCCGCGGCGTTCCTTCCATCTCTATATGTCCGTTGTCCATAACATATACCTTATCCGCATATATGGTTTCTTCCATATAATGGGTAATCAGGACAACTGTAATCTTTTCTACGTCGTTTAAAGCCCTAATAGCGCGTATAACCTCATATCTGCCATTCGGGTCAAGCATCGCCGTAGGTTCGTCCAAAATAATGCATTTCGGGTGCATTGCGATGACGCCTGCAATGGAAACCCTCTGTTTTTGTCCGCCGGAAAGTTTATTTGGGGAATGTTTTCTGTATTTATACATTCCAACTGCTTTAAGGCTCTCTTCCACACGTTCCCAGATTTCTTTCGTGGGCACGCCCATATTTTCCGGTCCGAATCCCACATCCTCTTCTACTACCTGACCGATAATCTGGTTGTCAGGATTCTGGAACACCATCCCCGCCTTCTGGCGAATGTCCCAAAGGTTTTCCTCATCGGATGTATCCTTTCCGTCCACCCATACTGTCCCTTCTGTGGGATATAAAATAGCATTGATATGTTTTGCCAAGGTGGATTTTCCGGAGCCGTTATGACCCAAAATAGCTACAAAATCACCTTGTTTAATGTTCAGGTTTACGTGGTCTACTGCCTGTGTAATACCTTCCACATTGCCTTCTTCATCACGTCTGATATATTCAAATACCAAATCTTTTGTTTTGATTATGGCCATTTCTCCACCTCGCCTTCTTATTATCTGCAACCTAAATTATTGTACTAAATTCTTTCTTTAAATACAAGCTATCTTCTTTACGAACCTGTCTATTTTTGTGTATAATGAAGTATCCTCAACAGAATACTAACAAAAGAGGTTGTATTATGAACGAAAATTTAAAGAAAATACTGACAAATACAGGGCTTATCATAATTATAATTGTCATAAGTGCACTTTTGGTCCGACATTTTTCCGGTAGTGAAACGTTATCTGAGTATGCCGAAAAGAATCCATCTGTGGAAAATTCCGAAACAAAAACAGAATCCGTAGCAGATGGCAATGATACTTCCGATGAAATAACCGGAAACCCTTCCAATACCGATTTTACCGATAACAACACTGAAAAAGACGTAAACACCGAAGAAATAATCCCTGAAAATAGAGTTACCTACAAGGATGGTTTTTATTATGAACCACTCAGCCAGGAAGTAATCGACCAAATCACAGGTTGTAGTTATCCTATTTTGGAAGAAGGGGAAGTCATTGAGGTTTCGTACGAAGATTTATCATATGTTGTTGTTCAATATGTAGGATTTGATTATGAAACACACGAGGGCGAAATTATTTGCAACAATGCAATCGCGCAGGACCTGGTTGAAATCTTTTATGAATTATATAGAAATGAGTATCAGATTGAAAGCATTGCCTTAATTGAGGAATATGACGGAGACGACTTGGCATCTTGCACAGCCAATAATACCTCTTGCTTTAACTACAGAGAAGTCGTTGGAAGCAGTTCATTATCCAAACATGCTTTAGGATTAGCTATTGACATTAACCCTCTCTACAACCCTTACATCACCTATAATAGTAACGGAAGTGAAAATGTTTATCCTGAAAATGCAACTGATTATGCGGACAGAAGCAAGTCCTTTCCTTATAAAATTGATGAGAATGACTTATGTTATAAATTATTTATTGAACACGGATTTACATGGGGCGGACACTGGAACAGTGTGAAGGATTATCAACATTTTCAGAGAGTGATAAATTAAATAGTAAAGTCGTAAGTGTTTTTTATATGTATTTCTGATTTTCTATATCCAAAACACAGGTCCAAAATAAGTTAATAAAACGAAATAAGGCAGATACATCTTTTTCACCGCCTCTCGCTGTGCGAATCTATCCCAAAATCGTTATCTGCGAATGCAAGAATGACTCATAAATGCTTCGCATTCATTTCGTCAATTCTTACATTCCTATGAATAAAGACAAATTATAAAAGCCTCATGGATGCGAGCATCCAGAGGCTTCTAAATTTGTCTTCATTCGCAGATAACTGTTTATCTTTATGAATTACACTAATTCGATAATCACCATCATAGCTGCGTCACCTTTACGCTGACCAACTTTAACGATTCTTGTGTAACCACCTTTACGATCTACGTATTTAGGTGCGATTTCATCGAATAATTTAGCTGCTAAATCAACTTCTTTTGTTCCTCTCTTCTTACCAGCTGCTGCTGTAGGAACTTCTGTTACTGAGTAGATAGCTTTCATAATCTGTCTTCTAGCGTGTACTCTTGAAGGAAGATCTTTTTTGATTTCTTTTTCTACTGTTTCGTATTTAGTAACTTTTTTACCATCAACAACTTCTTTAACTCTCTTGCCGTCTTTGTCTTTTACTGCTACTTTAGCCTGAACTTTAACGAGTTCAAAGTTGTCTTTTTCTTTAACAGCTTTAGCGATAACACCTTCAACGATTTTCTGGATTTCTTTCGCTTTTGCTTCAGTTGTCATAATTTTTCCATTGTATAACAATGCTGTTACCTGGTTTCTAAGTAATGCTTTTCTCTGGTCAGATGTTCTGCCAAGTTTTCTGTATTTTGCCATTTTTACGTCCTTCCCCGTGCCTTTTGGTCTTACCGGTCAGTTAATGATTTATAGTTTCTGTAGGAAAATCCTACTTTTATGAAAAACAGGCCTATGCCTTTTGGTCTTACTCGGCCTGTTCACATACATTTTTTGAATTATTCTTCACTGCTGTTAAGCTGTAAACCTAATTCTTTTAATTTTGCTAAAACCTCTTCTAATGATTTACGTCCTAAGTTACGAACTTTCATCATATCTTCCTGAGATTTATTTGTTAATTCTTCTACAGTATTAATGCCTGCTCTCTTTAAGCAGTTGTATGAACGAACTGATAATTCAAGTTCATCAATGCTCATAACGAGAACTTTTTCTTTTTCATTTTCTTCTTTGTCAACCATAACTTCAGCTTTCATAGCGCTTTCAGATAAGTCAACAAATAAGCTTAAATGCTCGCTTAATACTTTAGCTGCTAAACTTACTGCTTCATCCGGAACTAATGTACCATTTGTATAGACATCAAGTGTAAGTTTATCGTAATCAGTAATCTGTCCAACACGTGTGTTGGCAACAGTCATATTTACTCTTTCTACAGGAGTGTAAATAGAATCAACAGCGATAACACCAACAGGTAAATCTGCGCCCTTGTTCTTATCTGCACTTACATATCCTCTACCTTTTGTAATGGTGAGTTCCATATAGAATTTTGTATCTTTACCGCAAAGTGTTGCGATTACTAAATCAGGATTCAAAATTTCGATATCGTGATCAACCTGAATATCAGAAGCTCTAACAACGCCTTCACCTGTAACATCGATGTACGCTGTCTTTGGTTCGTTTGTTTCGCTTGTATTCTTGATAGCGAGGCTCTTGATGTTCATAATGATTTCAGTAACGTCTTCTTTAACGCCTTCAATGGAACTGAATTCATGTAAAACACCTTCAATTTTTACCTGACTTACTGCTGCGCCCGGTAAAGAAGAAAGCATAATTCTTCTTAAAGAGTTACCCAGTGTAATACCGTAACCTCTTTCCAATGGTTCAACAACAAATCTACCATACTTCTTATCTTCAGAAATTTCTGCAACTTCTATATTTGGTCTTTCAAATTCAAACACTGCCTATACCCTCCTTTACAAGTATATGATTACTATGCACCTATTGTTTTAATTATTTAGAGTATAATTCGACGATAAGCATTTCGTCTACAGGAACATCAATCATAGCTCTTGTAGGAAGTTCTTTGATTGTTCCTTTTAATGTTTCGATTTCACAATCAATCCATTCAGGTACTAATCTTCCTGCTGTTACTTCTAAGATATCTTTGTATCTCTGTAAAGATTTAGCTTTTTCACTTACTTCGATTACATCGCCGGCTTTAACTAAGTATGATGGAATGTTTACACATTTACCATTTACTAAAATGTGTTTGTGGCCTACGATCTGTCTAGCTTCTCTTCTTGTTCTAGCCATACCCATTCTGAATACTACGTTGTCTAATCTTGATTCAAGCATAACCATAAGGTTGTCACCGGTCATACCTTTCATTCTGTCAGCTTTTTCATAGTAATTTCTAAATGGTTTTTCTAATACACCATAAATGAATTTAGCTTTCTGTTTTTCTCTTAACTGAAGACCATATTCGCTCATTTTTTTGCCTGCGCGAGGTGATTTTCTACGAGATTTTTTGTCATATCCTAAGAATGTAGGATCTAAATCAAGTGATCTACATCTTTTAAGTACAGGTACTCTATTAACTGCCATTTTTAGGCTCCTTTCTTTTAAAGAAGGCTTTGCCTCCTACTATTGTTTACAGTACACCGCTTAGCGTATTACGCTACGCCGACACGGCGAAGTACTTTCTTCCAACCATACCAACTATTTGAAAATTTAATATCTTCAAAACAATAAATAAATCAAACACGACGACGTTTTGGTGGGCGGCATCCGTTATGAGGTACCGGAGTAACATCGCAAATACTTGTTACTTCCAAACCACAAGCCTGAAGTGCACGAATAGCAGCTTCACGACCTGAACCTGGTCCTTTTACAAATACGTCTACTGTTTTTAATCCATGAATTAAAGCAGCTTTTGTAGCTGTTTCTGCAGCCATCTGTGCTGCGTATGGAGTAGATTTCCTTGAACCTCTAAAACCAAGACCACCGGCACTTGCCCAGCTAAGAGCGTTACCTTCAGCATCTGTTAATGTTACGATTGTGTTATTAAAAGAAGACTGAATATGTGCCTGTCCGCGTTCAACGTTTTTCTTAACACGCTTCTTTGTTACTTTTTTTGCAACCTGTTTAGCCATTTTAAACTAACCTACTTTCTCATTTAATCATTGTTTCTAATTGTCTAAATTACGTTTGCTAATTATTTTTTCTTATTAGCTACTGTACGTTGAAACGTACGTCCCTGCTAAAAGTTATTTCTTCTTATTAGCAACAGTACGTTAAACGTACGTCCCTGCTAAAAGTTATTTCTTCTTGTTAGCAACAGTACGTTTTGGACCCTTTCTAGTTCTGGCATTAGTCTTTGTTTTCTGACCACGAACTGGAAGTCCTTTTCTATGACGAATACCTCTGTAGCATCCGATTTCCTGAAGTCTCTTGATGTTTAAAGCGATTTCTCTTCTTAAATCACCTTCTACCATGTAATCTGTATCGATTACTTCAGCAATGCTTTTTACTTCGTCATCTGTTAATTCTCTAACACGAGTGTCAGGATTAACACCTGCTTTTTCCAAAATCTTAGTTGCGCTTACTCTACCGATTCCGTAGATATAAGTTAAACCGATTTCGATACGTTTTTCTCTAGGTAAGTCAACACCTGCGATACGAGCCATTTACGTTTCCTCCATTTTCTTCGCGCCTTATGCGCATTTTGTACTGCCTTGTCTAGTGCAATACTAGTTACTAATTGACTGAGGTGTGATAAGGCACACCCAACCGGAAAAAGAAAAATTTTTCATCCTTATTATCCGATCTTTCCGATAACGATATTTCGGTATCAAAAAGTAATCTCCCGTAGGCTCTCTACGTTCAATTATGATAATCAGCGTATAAATTCACGCTGCAGTCGCACATACTAACAAGACAAGAATTCATCATCTCTAATAATAAAAAATAATGAATTAACCTTGTCTCTGTTTGTGTTTCGGATTTTCACAGATTACTCTGATTCTTCCTTTTCTTTTAATGATTTTGCATTTTTCGCAAATTGGTTTTACTGATGATCTAACCTTCATGTTAAACCCTCCTTTCAAAAAAGACCGACTTACATTTTAGCATACAGATAGTCAAGTTGCAAGGGCTTTTTTCAATTCTTTTTAGAAATTTTCAAGAATTTTAGACCTTTTCAATCGCTATCCTATATTTCTAACGCGACCTAAGTTAAGTCACGTGCGAAATCCATAAATTATTTATCTCTCCAAATGATACGTCCTTTGGATAAGTCGTATGGTGAGAGTTCCAATGTTACTTTATCACCCGGTAAAATACGGATAAAGTTCTGTCTTAACTTACCACTGATATGTGCAAGTACTTTGTGTCCGTTTTCTAATTCCACTTGAAACATTGTGTTTGGTAATTTTTCAATAACAGTTCCTTCAATTTCAATTACATCAGCTTTTGACATATTTACCTCCAATATAGCTTAATTGCTCTTTTAATGTCTTCATTGTAAATGATTTGCCCATTTTCTAGTTTATTTTGAATTGTTTCATCAACTCTGTTTATAATCTGAATATGTTTTTTACTTTTTTTCTTTGGTTTATCAATTGGTTTTAAATCACCGTCAACCAAATATACATATTCCGAATCTTCATTTATTATGACATACAGTTTTGTTTTATCGTGTCCTGCCTTCGATGTGGCAAATTTTCCAATCATCCTTATCACTCCTAATTAGTAAAGAGTTAAAATTTCCGGTTCGCCATCGGTAATCAAAATCGTATTTTCATAATGTGCGGACAATGAGCCGTCTTCTGTTACAACTGTCCAGTCATCATCTAACCACTCTACATCCGCCCTTCCGATATTAATCATCGGTTCTATGGCAAGTGTCATACCCGGTTCCAAACGAATTCCACGTTTTTTTTGTGCAAAGTTGGGAATCTGCGGGTCTTCATGTAACTGTGTTCCGATTCCGTGTCCAACCAAATCTCTTACAATTCCATAACCAAACTGTGATACATATGCATCAATGGCATTGGAAATATCATATAAATGATTGCCTGCTTTTGCCATTTTGATACCTTCAAAAAAGCTTTGTCTTGTTACATCAATAAGCTTCTGTGCATCTGCACTGATTTTTCCCACTGCGTGAGTTCTGGCTGCATCAGAATGGTATCCCTTATAAATAAGTCCTGCATCCAGACTGACAATATCGCCTTCCTGTAAAATTCTGTGCTTACTCGGAATACCGTGTACAACTTCGTCATTTACAGATACACAGATGGATGCGGGATAACCGTAATAATTTTTAAAGTTTGGAATACATCCCAAATCACGGATTAACTTTTCACCCAGTCTGTCAATATCTAATGTAGATATCCCCGGTCTGATTGCCTCTTCCATCGCCTTGTGCACGGTTGCAAGCAAACGACAGGATTCACGCATTAATTCAATTTCTCTTTTTGATTTGATGGAAACTGCCATTCTATTCTCCTAAAATATCAACAATTGCATTAAATACATCTTTCATATCCACTGTTCCGTCAACTTCTTTTAATACACCTTTTTCTGTGTAGAAGTCGATAAGTGGCTGTGTCTGTTCGTGATAAATATTTAAACGGTTCTTTACTGTTTCCGGCTTATCATCATCTCTTAAAATGAGTTCTTTACCGCATCTGTCACAGATATTTTCTGTTTTGGGCGGAATGTGAATGATGTGATATGTTGCACCGCAAGCTACGCAGGCTCTTCTGCCACCCATACGGTTAATGATGTTTTCATCCGGCACATCTACGTTGATTGCATAATCAATTTTGTCACCAAGCTTTGTCAATGCTTCATCTAAAACTTCAGCCTGTGGAATTGTTCTTGGGAAGCCATCCAATACATAACCGTTTTTACAATCTTCGTTAGCTACTCTGTCTAAAAGAATTTTTACTGTCAATTCATCCGGAACAAGTAAGCCCTGATCCATATATTTTTTTGCTTCCATACCAAGTTCTGTTCCGTTTTTAATGTTTGCTCTGAAAATATCACCTGTTGAGATGTGTGGAATCTGATATTTATCAGCAATCATTTTTGCCTGTGTTCCTTTGCCTGCACCAGGTGCGCCTAACATAATAATTTTCATTGTCGAATCCTCCAAAATAATTTGTACAACGTACAGCATACAATGTACAATGCACTTTTGTTACTTTTGTACTTTTATATTAATATGTAAAGTCATTACATCTGTTTTCAAATTTAGATAGGTTTCTAAACGCAAAAACGAGAAGAACGTATAATGCGCTCTCCTTCTTTTTATTTTTGACATCGGAAAGAGCAGTTGCTCTTCCCGATATCAACATAATCATTAATCGTTTAAAAATCCCTTATAGTTACGTACTAACATCTGTGATTCAATCTGTTTGATTGTTTCTACGATAACACTTACTACGATGATTAAACTTGTTCCTGCAAAGGATACCTGTACATTGAAGATACCTTTGAAGAAGAATGGAATAATACATACAATTGTAAGACCAACCGCACCAATAAAAATAATTGAATTCAAGATTCTTGTTAAATACTCACTTGTAGGTTTACCAGGTCTGATACCCGGAATAAATCCACCTTGTTTTTTCATATTTTCTGAAACTTCCATCGGATTGAATGTAATGGATGTATAGAAGTATGCAAAGAAGATAACCAATGCAATATATACTACCAAACCAATAGAATAAACAGGATCTTTAAAGTTACACCAGTTGCTTGAGTTGAGTCCTAAAAGGATGTGTCCCCAAACACTGTCTTTGTTCCCTGTAATTCCGAAGAATGAACAGATAACTACCGGGAACTGCATAAGAGAAGAAGCAAAGATAACCGGGATAACACCTGATGTATTAATCTTTAACGGAATGTTGGTACTGCTACCGCCAACCATTTTTCTTCCCTGCATTTTTTTCGCATACTGAACAGGGATTTTACGAACGCCGCTGTTGAGTAATACGATTAAAACAATAAGTGCAATTAAAACTGCAACAATAATAATTGAATTTAAGATTGCAGGTGCAATGTCTCTATTAACAACAAACTGTGAGAACAATCCTACGATATCCTGTGGAATTGTAGATACAATGTTGATAACAAGAACAACGGAAATACCATTACCCACACCTTTTTCATTAATTCTTTCACCAATCCACATAAAGAACGCACTACCTGCTGTCAAAGCAATAATTGCTGTGATGTAACCAAGTACGTTTTTGTCTTCCAACAAGCCCTGATTACCGAAAGCAATTGTCATAGCTGCTGCTTCAACAAGTGCAAGAGCAACTGTCACATAACGTGTGATAGATGCAAGAATTTTTTTACCATTTTCTCCATCCTTCTGCAATTCTTCCAATTTCGGAATCGCAATTGTTAAAAGCTGAATAATAATTGATGCTGTAATGTATGGAGTAATGTTAAGTGCAGCGATGGAAAAGCTTGTAAATGAGCCACCTGTGAATGCATTAAAGAAATTAAATGCATCACTAACGTTGCTGCTGAAAATCTGCTGAATAACGCTGCTATTTGTTCCCGGAACCGGAAGTTGTGATGCCAAACGAATCACAACTAACATTCCAAGAGTAAATAATAATTTGTTTCTGATTTCTTTGATTTTAAAAGCATTCTTAAGTGTTGTAAACATATTACATCACCTCTGCTGTTCCACCAAGAGCTTCAATTTTTTCTTTAGCTGATGCACTGTATGCATTAACTTTTACGGAAAGCTTCTTAGTTAATTCTCCGTTTCCAAGAATTTTAACGCCATCTCTTGGATTCTTAACGATTCCTTTTTCGATTAAAGCGTCAACGTCAACTACTGCGCCATTGTCAAATGCTTCCAATGCAGATACGTTGATAGCAACGATATCCAATGTGTTTCTGTTTTTGAAACCTCTCTTAGGAATACGTCTATATAATGGCATCTGACCACCTTCGAAACCTGGTCTCGGTGCGCCTGAACGAGCTTTCTGTCCTTTGTGTCCTTTACCGGCTGTTTTACCGTTACCTGAGCCGTGCCCACGACCTCTTCTAAAATTATCACTATGTTTTGAACCATCTGCTGGTCTTAAGTTTGATAATTCCATCCTGACACCTCCTTATCTATTAAGCTTCTTCTACTTTAACTAAATGTCTAATCTGCTGAATCTGACCTCTTGTTGAACCGTTGTCCGGTAATTCAACAGTCTGGTTGAGTTTTCTAAAGCCCATAGCTTCAACAGTTGCTCTCTGTTTCGGAACAGCTCCGATAGGAGATTTTACTAAAGTAATTTTTAATGTCTTTGTTTTCTTATCTGCCATGTTCTATTTCCTCCTTAAGCCATAATCTCGTCGATGGATTTTCCACGGTTTTTAGCTACTTCTTCAGGAGTTTTCATCTGGCTTAAACCAGCGATTGTAGCAAGAACTACGTTCTGCTTGTTGTTTGAACCCAAAGATTTTGTACGAACGTTTTTGATACCTGCAAGTTCACATACGATACGAGCAGGACCACCTGCGATGATACCTGTACCTTCCGGAGCTTTCTTTAACAGAACGCTTGCAGAACCGAATTTACCGATAAAATCATGTGTAACAGATTTATTATCATCTAATGCTACTGTAATCATATTCTTAATAGCATCTTCTTTACCTTTGCGAATAGCATCAGGAATTTCTTTTGATTTTCCTAAGCCGGCACCAACGTGACCGTTACCATCGCCAACTACTACCAAAGCGGTAAAACGGAAGTTACGACCACCTTTTACAACCTTAGTTACACGTTTCATAGTAACAACTTTTTCAGTTAATTCTAACTGACTAACATCAATGATTGTACGTTTCATGTGATTTTCTCTCCCTTCCTAGAATTCTAAGCCAGCTTCTCTGGCTGCTTCAGCTAATGCTGCGATTTTTCCTTGATATATAAAGCCGCCTCTATCAAAAACAACTTCTTTAATACCTTTTTCCATTGCTCTCTTAGCAATAACTGTTCCGAGGTATGCTGCTGCTTCAACGTCGTTAGTTTTCTTTAATTCTGCTTTAACATCTTTTTCAAGTGTAGAAGCTGCAACTAAAGTTTTTCCAACTGTATCATCAATAATTTGAGCATACATATGATTATTACTACGGAATACTGCTAAACGTGGTCTTTCAGCTGTGCCGCTGAAACGGTTACGAATTTTCATGTGTTTTTTAACACGTACTTCCTGTCTTGACTGTTTACTAACCATTTTTACACTCTCCTTATCTATTTCTTACCAGTCTTACCAACTTTACGTCTGATAACTTCATCAGCATATTTAATACCTTTACCCTTGTAAGGTTCAGGTCTTCTCTTATCTCTGATTTCAGCTGCGAATTGGCCAACTTTTTCTTTATCAATACCTTTTACGATAATGATGTTCTGTCCTTCAAGTACTGTTTCAATACCTTCCGGATCCTGCATTTCAACAGGGTGAGAGTAACCTAAAGATAATGTTAAAGTTTTACCGGCTTTAGCAGCTTTGTAACCAACACCATTTACTTCAAGTCTCTTTTCGTAGCCTGCTGTAACACCAACTACCATGTTATTAATTAAAGTTCTTGTAAGACCGTGTAAAGATTTCATTTTCTTTAAGTCGTTAGGTCTTGTAACAACAACTTCTGCACCGTTGGCTTTGATTTCCATCTCAGCCGGAAGTACTCTTTCAAGAGTACCTTTTGGACCTTTTACAGTCACTTTATTATTTTCTGCAACTTCTACAGTAACACCTGCAGGAATCGCGATTGGCATTCTTCCTATACGTGACATGCCCGTACCTCCTATAAATTTTTACTAGGTTAATTTGTATCTTTTTGTCTGGTGAAGAATTCCCGTAGGGGATTCTTCCGGAACGGAATTTAGATTTTGTTAAGCGGCGTTCTTTGCCGCTTTAGAAAATCTTTCCGTTTTCTACCACACGTATGCTAATACTTCGCCACCAACCTGAAGTTCTCTTGCTTTTTTGTCTGTAACAATACCCTGGTTAGTAGAGATGATTGCAATACCAAGTCCTCCGAGAACTTTCGGAAGTTCTTCTTTGTTTGCATAAACACGAAGTCCCGGTTTAGAAATTCTCTTGATACCTGTAATGATTTTGTCGTTCTTATCAACACCGTATTTCAATGTGATATGAATTGTCTTGAAGTTTCCGTTTTCGATAACTTCAAAGTTTTTAATATAACCTTCATCTAAAAGGATCTGTGCGATAGCCAATTTCATTTTAGATGCAGGAACGTCTACTGTATCGTGTTTTGCAGTATTTGCATTACGAATTCTTGTAAGCATATCTGCAATTGGATCACTCATTGTCATTTTGGATTGCCTCCTTCTTTATTGTATCGATGTTACAAAGTTTCTTTATCCTACCAGCTTGCTTTCTTAACGCCCGGGATTTCACCTTTGTATGCTAATTCACGGAAGCAAATTCTGCAAATTCCGTATTTTCTTAAATAAGCATGTGGACGACCACAGATTTTGCAACGAGTATACTCTCTTGTAGAGAATTTCTGTTTACGCTGCTGTTTAATCTTCATTGCTGTTTTAGCCATGAGAATTTACCTCCTAATTATTTTGCGAATGGCATGTTGAATAATGTTAATAATTCACGTGCTTCTTCGTCTGTTTTTGCTGTAGTTACAAAAATGATATCCATACCTCTTACTTTGTCTACTTTATCGTATTCAATTTCAGGGAAGATAATCTGTTCTTTGATACCAAGTGCATAGTTACCTCTACCATCGAATGCGTTAGGGTTTACACCTCTAAAGTCACGTACACGTGGTAATGCAAGGTTTACTAAACGATCAAGGAATTCATACATTTTTTCACCACGAAGTGTAACTTTACATCCGATTGGAAGACCTTCACGGATTTTGAAGTTAGCGATTGAATTTTTCGCTTTTGTTGTTACAACTTTCTGGCCCGTAATAGCTTCCATATCTTTTACAGCTGATTCTAACACTTTAGCGTTGTCTTTTGCTTCGCCAACACCCATGTTAAGAACGATTTTGTCAAGTTTTGGAACTTCCATTACGTTTTTATATCCAAACTTTTTGATCATAGCGTCTACGATCTCGTTTTTATACATATCTTTAAGTCTACTCAACTTTCTAGACCTCCTTCCTTAGAATTAACCAATGATGTCGCCTGTTGATTTTGCAAAACGAACTTTTTTGTCTCCATCCATTTTAAAGCCTACTCTTGTAGCTTTGCCTTTGTGAAGATACATAACGTTTGAAATATCAATAGGAGCTTCTTTTTGAATAATTCCGCCATTTGCGTTAGCTGCTGATGGTTTAGCGTGTTTTGTAATCATGTTAACACCTTCAACAACAACTTTGCCGTTTTTCTGATCTACAGAAACAACTTTGCCTTCTTTATCTTTGTCTTTACCGGCGATAACTACAACAGTGTCGCCTTTTTTAATTTTCATTGTTGCCATAGCGTTTCCTCCTTATAATACTTCCGGAGCTAAGGAAACAATTTTCATAAACTGTTTGTCACGAAGCTCTCTTGCTACAGGTCCAAAAATACGTGTTCCTCTTGGAGTTTTGTCATCTTTAATGATAACTGCAGCATTTTCGTCAAATTTAATATAAGAACCGTCTTTACGACGTGCGCCTTTAACAGAACGAACTACTACGGCTTTAACTACGTCACCTTTTTTAACAACGCCGCCTGGTGTTGCATCTTTAACGCTGGCAACGATGACATCGCCGATATTCGCATATCTTCTTGTAGATCCACCCATAACTCTGATGCAAAGTAATTCTTTAGCACCTGTGTTATCAGCAACCTTAAGTCTGGTTTCCTGTTGAATCATGCTAATTCTCCTTCCAAATTTCGGTGATTATTTTGCTCTTTCGATAATTTCAACAAGTCTCCATCTCTTGTCTTTTGACAAAGGTCTTGTTTCCATTACTTTTACTGTGTCACCGATGTTGCATTCATTATTTTCATCATGTGCTTTTAATTTATAAGTTCTCTTTACAATTTTGTTGTAAAGTGGATGTTTTACATTGTCCTGAATGGATACAACGATTGTTTTATCCATTTTGTTACTGGTAACTTTACCAGTACGTGTTTTTCTAAGATTTCTTTCTTCCACGACTTTGGTCTCCTTTCTGAAACTTCCTTAGCAGCTATCTTATTCTGCTACTTTTGCTTTTTCAGTGATAACTGTCTGAATTCTTGCAATGTTCTTACGAACTTCTTTGATTCTTGCAGTATTATCTAACTGATTTGTTGCGTTCTGGAATCTCAAATTGAAAAGTTCTTTTTTAGCAGCAACTAAATCCTGCGCTAATTCTGCAGCTGATTTAGCTTTTAAATCTTCTACATACTTATTAGTTTTCATTTGATACACCGCCTTCCAAGTCTGCTTTAGAAACGATTTTACATTTACATGGAAGCTTATGTGTTGCAAGACGTAATGCTTCTTTAGCTACATCTTCGGCTACGCCTGAGATTTCAAACATTACGCGTCCTGGCTTAACAACTGCTACCCAGTATTCAAGAGTACCTTTACCGGAACCCATACGTGTTTCTGCTGGTTTTGCTGTTACTGGTTTGTCAGGGAAAATCTTAATCCAAACTTTACCACCACGTTTGATATGACGTGTCATAGCGATACGGGCAGCTTCAATCTGGTTTGATTTAATCCAACATGGTTCCATTGCAACGATACCGTATTCACCATTTGTAATAGTGTTACCGCGCATTGCTTTACCTGTCATAGAACCACGGAACTGTTTACGACGTTTCACTCTTTTTGGCATTAACATTATTTATCGCTCCCTTCC
>ERZ1032130.60-NODE-60-length-33668-cov-7.992265_pt1 | contig 33668 bp, 55 predicted proteins | sample MGYA00517879_ERZ1032130 | MGnify/ENA primary metagenome ERZ1032130 (study PRJEB33719, sample SAMN04262597) | wastewater metagenome | biome: rural village; feature: animal feces; material: feces | host: Bos taurus | place: El Salvador | collected 2012-01-31 ...
ACTGGCGGGCATACTGGCTGGATACTGGCGGGCATACTGGCGAGATACTGGCGGGGATACTGGCGAGATACTGGCGGGGATACCGGCAAAAAATGTAAATAAACCTTTCATTTTAGTTCGAATAGTAAATAACAGTTAAATTAATACAGAAAATAGTACCATATGTTTGCACATACAGAAAATAGTACTACTTTTGTAACTGTAAACGATAAACAAACGTTTACCAAGCCTCCGGGGCTTGCCAAAGCCCGGAAAAACGTTCTTTCTAGGTATAAAAAAGAGCGGGTATTACAGGAATACCCACTCAGGAAAAAGAAAGATAAACTTTCTTAGTTTGTCGCAAAACAAAGATACGTTTTTCTTTCCGTTCCTGAAAATATCCAGAAAGAAAAAACGTTCTTTGAAAAAATACCGTATAAACGTTATCCGCGTTCCGGCTGGTGATCCTGTTCACTATCATAGTTTGATACTTTCCCGGCTGTCATAGTTTGACAGCCACACACGAAAGCAAACGGAACAAAGTACACGCGGCGCGGTTAGTCTGTAACAAATAATCCGTATGAGATAGTAATATATTGATAACGGGAAAGGAGCCGAAAGGTAGCCTAACGGGTGAACTATGTTTGCCCGGGTCGTGCATAGTCGATACCCGTTACTATATTACTAACTTAAAATTATGGAATTATGAAAACAAATGTATCTAAAGCAAATGTAAAGAAAGAAGCTATCAACGTGTTGACAAACGAAATGTTAAGCCCGTTTGCAGTTTTGAACGCTATCAATAAAAACCGGAAAGATCCGGCAATTATGGAACTTCTAAACATGTACGGTATAACAAAAAAGCTTGAGCTTTCGGACCTTTGCGGCCTGTATGACTATTCAGAAAGAAACGTCTTTTGCAAGCTTCGCAAAATTACAGATAAAAATAATATCGAATTCTGCGAATACAAACAGGCAAAAATAGGGAACGCTTTTTATGAATATGTACCCATACGTTTCACTATCCGGGACTTTTTTTATTCTTTGGAATCAGCTTTAAAGCTGAAGAAAGAAACGGAAAGACTTGAGCAAATGTACGCGGATCTCTTTAATAAAGAGGATAACAAAGCGGAGAAAGCAAAGGAGAAAGCAAAGGAGAAAGCAGCAAACAAAGCGGAAAAACGCGCTAAACAGATAGCGGAGAAAGCAAAAGAGCTACGGGACAAATATAAAGACGTGCCCGAAAACATTCTTTTGCAGCTTGCTGAAGAGTTTTTCAAAGCGGCATAAGCCGCGGCGGGTGTATGGTATTCGTCCGGGTCCGACTCCCGGACACCCACAAAAATATATTCTATTTCATACGGCCGGCAAAAAAGATACCTACCTATGTAATACGGCGGCACGTGTGCTACTGTTGCATATAGGGGCGCATGTGTGCGCCTGCAGTCATCCGGTCCCAGAGGCCGACGGTATCCAGGGCCGCGAAAATCATAATTCATAATTCTATGGCATAACTGTACCCGTATGGGTGCGGTGTGCCCTGCAACGTGTTGAACGGTAAGTCAGGGTGCGCCGTGTCCGTATGGATTCATGTACAGGTGTGCTATGCCCTGTTCAAACTTGGGTGTATGCCGGAGTAGTTAACCGGAAAAGATCCGTACTGTTCTAGCGTATGTATGGAACGGGCCAGGATACGTGTATCCAGGTCTATGCACTAAACGCACCATGCGGGCACGTGTGTCTGTATGGCGGTACGCCAACAAAGGTCGTCTATGTGAAAAGTATTTCTATGAACTTATGTAAATAATGTATCATGGGGTATATAGGCGGGTATGTGTAAACGTATCGATAACCTGCTTTGGGGGTGGTTCGGAAAACCCCTACCATGTAGTGCTATGCGCTTTCGGGTGCATGGCACTTCTTGTATGTATAACTATAAACTTTGAATTATGAAAACTATCATTCTATCTGTATCAGTCATTTTGTGTACAATTTTCACCTCATGTTCAACTACTTTTGAAAAAGCCTATGAAGCTGAAAGTAATTACCGTCTGGCTAAAGACGGAGTTATCTATGAAAAATCGGATACCACGAAATTTCAGGTAAAGTTTGAGCGTGAATATGGTTGTATGAGTCCAGAAGAAAAGAAACAATATGGGGAATACCGTATGGCCAGAAAAGCTGAAGAAAAACGGGCATATCTGGATATGAAAAACGAGCAAAAAAAAATTTCCGCTATGCTTAATGACTAAAATCAGGCCGTTCACCTTTGCCGGTGTACGGCCTTCAAACTTTTAAACAGTTTAAGTTATGAAACATATTAAGTTTATCCTATGCTGCGTAGCAATATTTGCAGCTTTAGGTTTTGCTGGCCGTTCCGACTGGAGCGACCAGGTAATTTGTGCTATGCCTCAAAAGGCATATGACGAAATCGCTCAAAAGTTGGGTAAAAATTGTACGGAATATGACATTGCCAAAGAGTACATGAGTAACCGTACATACTATGACGATTTGAGTTACTGATTTTATCCGGTGGGCGTATTATGACGCTCCCGGCTACAATTACTAACTTAAAACTATAGGAATTATGAACGCAAGTATTAAACTTATTGCAGCTATTGCAGCTATGAATGCTGCCGGATTTACTATCAATGCAGAAACTTTACAGCCGGTTACATCTGGCTATGCCGTTGCCATACGAGACACGCAAAACTCGTTTGGTGAGTCTGGTATAGCTTCTGTGTTGGAAGCCATAAAAGCCGGGAAAGCAAATGCTATCGGCGGATGGTACGATGATCAGTCAGGCTTATATTATTATGACGCTACGCTGGTTGTGAATGACCGTGAAAAAGCTATTCAGTTAGGCATAGAAAATGACCATCTGGCTATCTTTGACCTAAACACTATGACAGAAATTCGTATAAAAGATTCTATCAACACTAAAGCTGCTTAAACTGTGGCTGGGATTCTTTACCACTTCCCGGCCAGCCATCACTAACTTAAAACTATAGGAATTATGAGTGCACCTAATTTTTACAATGCAAATGCTAGCAATATCTTTATGGTATCATGCGAAGATGATTTTTCTTATCAGGATACAAAAGATAATGTATCGTATGAACTAAAAGGACTTGGATGGGATTCTGTGAAAAAATATGACGGAGAAAGGAGCTATCCTGGATGCGTGTTTTCAGAGAAAACTAAAAAAGCGAGTATCGGTAAATTTTGGGTTGATGTTACTGTAAGAGCTATCATCAGGTCCGGTTATTTTTCAGATGCAAATCTGGATTGGGATATAGAAATAGACGGCACAGAATACGACCTTGAATGCTATAATGAAACCGAAGCTCTTGAACAGCTTGAGTCAAGCTATGAGTATTGGGACAATCCAGGATTCTGTAAGATGCAAGCTAAGAATCTTGTAAAAAATGTAGAAAAAGCTGTATCTGAACTAACTGAAGAACTTGAATCTGTATATGAAAAATACTCTGAAAGACTTCTATGTTTGGGTATATTCTCTAATGGTGAAGCTATTTATGGAAAGGCTAACAACCCTATAAACCAGATTAAAGCTTCCTGATTTACGGCCGTTCCGGTTTATTCCGAAGCGGCCGGCATTGTCTAACTAAAACTATGGAATTATGAGAACAATAAACCTTATCACAGAAGACAGCTCAGAACTTTACGAAATATGTAAAGAATACGGCTGGACCGACTGTGAGTATGAAGACTTTGATGTATTGGCTTTCTTTGAAGGAGATCCGGATATGATACATATAAATGGTCAGGTAGGCTATTTCTGGTATCATATTAAAACCGATACAATATTCTATTATTTCGATGAATGGGGTTCCAGAGTAGGAAGCATATTAAGAGACTTCTATAAAAAACGTCTGCATAAAGAGCGGTGGGAATTTGATGACCCATGGGAATATTTTGATACGCATAACTGTATAGCGTATCGAGGTGGAAGCGGTTATGTATATAGCATGTTCCCTTTGCGTATAGCATCGTAACAAAAAGCCTGTGCGGTATGTAGCTGCACAGGCTTTCTTATTACTAACTTAAAAATCTGGAATTATGGATAAAAACAGAAATTGGTTTGGCGTAGATGCTAACAATGAAGCATCTCTATTTGAATATGGTTTCCTTATGCGTTATCAGGGTAACGGTGAATATAGAGTTATTTATCTTACAAGTTTTGAAGATGACAAACCTGTATTTGCTATGGGTTGGTTTAACCCTCAAGAATGGCAAAATGACTTTATAAAAAGTATGAATAAAAACCAGTACCCAGACGCGAACGAGGTGGCATCAATCTGTGGTGATAGCGACGGAGCTCACTGGCTTTTAGGTGTAAAAGATAATCCTCAGTCTATGCTGAGTGATATACTGTCATGTTATTCATGCCAGGATGTTTTTGGATGTAATTGCTATGGCTCAGTATTTACAGAACCACAAATTCGCAAACGCCTGAATCGTGCACTTGCATAATTTATTTCCGGTTCCGCCTTGCAGCGGTGCCGGATGCTATCGTATAACTTAAAAACAAAAGAATTATGGGAAAATATCATTATGAATACTACCTGGTATGTGTGGACTTATGTAACGGAGGTGCAAAACGCGGTCCGTACCGCTCAATACAGAATGCGAGATTTGATAGTCATTTCCTACGCGGTATATGGCATGTAAAAAAAGTCAGAGTCTACAATTAATATCCAGCCGGAAGAAGGCTATAACTTCTTCCGGCTTCTTTGTTATCTAACTTAAACATTTAGAATTATGGCAAAAATATTAACGGATTCAGACTTAAAGTTTTTACAGAGTATCGGACATGAAAAAGAAGACTTTAAGCAGCTAGAAGATGCAGCAAATGAATGCAAGTATGAGCTATGGAAAAAAGATTATCCAAGCCAAGAAAGAAGCAGAGAACAAATTATAAAAATAATAGGAAGAGAAAAATGGCTTACCGGGATTAGTAGAGCAGCCTTTCATGCTACTGCAGTAAGAGAGAAAGGAAATATTCAAGTCTATTTCAATTTGACATCTTGGTGGAAATAAAATTCACAGCATGAATAGAAATGAGATTCTTTCATGCTGCTATTGTCTAACTTAAATTATTGGAATTATGAAACAGAATGTAACAAGAGAGCAGATTGTAAATCAGTTGGTAAACGTATTCAGAAGTGAAGAGATTGAAACATACAACTCAGCAAACGAATGTCGTCAGGGTATCTGCGGATGGTGTGGCGTGATGGCACCGCTATCGCGCCCGGCGTACATAGCAGATTTTGGACTTGAAACTGTAGTTGCCGCTGAAATAGAAGCACGTGCTATCATAAATGCAGACCGTATGAAATACGAAGCGTCCGAGTTTCACGCACACGAAATTGAAGCAGACAACCATAAAGCTATGGGACAGCCTGTACCGCAGGAAGGCTCGTTTATGTGGGCTGTTTACTCCGGTTTTAAGTGCGATGGAGGCAATGGTATATACGACGAGCTGAAAGGCAAATTGTATGAAGACAGCCGCGAAATTTATCTTCTGGTAAACGTAGAAAAAGTATACCATGTTACCGAAGAGGAGTTTAAAGCACCTGAAACTGCTGACAAAATATCTCAGCTCGAGGATTGTCCCGGAGGTTGGCACCAAGAAGAAGGTGGCTATCTGGATGTAAAAAAGATGCACTATACATTTGTAGGTGCAGTAGTTGCTCCGGACGGGCGCTACTTCCTGGTTGACGACGAGGGATACAGCTATGCGCGTTATGTGCTTACACCTATAGCGTGGCGAGAAATGTTTTCCGAAGAGGTTGCACAAATCCGGGAGGAAAACAGAAAAGAAGCTGAAGAAATGGCACGTCAGGCGGAAGAGGCACGCCAGCAACGTCTGGCAGACTACAAAGCACGTTGTGCTAAGTGGGAAAGCCTTATGACCGATATAGCTCCATATCAGGAAGAAGTTGAAAGACAGCACAAGCAAAACGGATGGAACAGCAAAGAATATAAGGCAGCAGAAAGAAAGCTGCACAGTATCCGACGCTCCAACATCCTGACAATGTGCAAAGTAGCTTTCCCCGGTGTTAAGTTTTCATTAAAAAAGAATACCGGATGGGGATCGGACTGGGAGCTTTCATGGGAAGACGGTCCTACTGAAGAAGCTTTTGGCGAAAAAACAAATCTGGAGCTGTTTTCAACCTATCACGACACATTCGACGGTTACGACGATTCTACCGGAATATCTCGCGAGGAGTTTACAGAATTTGCCTATAAATATATGGGTAACTGCAATTCTATCCGAGCAGACCGGGAAATGTCAAAATCGAAAGAGGAAGAGCTGGTAGCAGAAATAATAAGCATTGTTCCGGAGCTTGACGCCAAAAACTCCTACGGATACTATGAGCGCCGTATTATAAGCCCTGAGCAACAAAGTGCACTTCAAAATCACTTCAAAATGAATCACTACACCTTGTTTAGCAATTACAACGACCTTACAGCCGTAGAGATAGCTCGAGGTGTATGGAGTGAAAAAGACTATACTCCGGAAGTAAAGCCTGATGAAAAGGCAGCCGGGGAGACCCTCAAAACCGTAGGAAATAAAGGCGACCTGGAGCTTGTGGACTACAGCGAAAAAGCGGTTGCAATCGTAGGAAACACCCGTGAGTATGTTGCCAAACTTAAAGAGCTTGGCGGCCGTTTTAACGGTAAACTGAAATGTGGTGCCGGTTGGGTTTTCTCGAAGAAACGCGAACCGGATTTGAGAGCAGCTTTCTCTCTGTAATGTAGAAGGCAGCCGGAAGTGATTCCGACTGCCTTACTTATTGTCTAACTATAAATTTTTGGAATTATGACTAAAGAAGAGTTTAACGAGAAGTTTGAAAGCTTATTATCGGATGGTTTTATAGAGAAATATATTAGAGAGAAAAAAGACGTCCTATTGAACTATGATGAAATTACGACTGATTTGAAAAATATTCCTAATAATTATTTATTCCCCAAAATAGTTTTAAGTATTTGTCTTGAACGGTTGAGCTATCAGTTTACACCTATTGGATGCAGCCAAAGTATTCAGAATGAGGCTAAGAAACGAATGAAAAAGATTAAACGGTTTATATAGGGAGGCGGGATGATTCAAATCAAGCCGGTTGGGAGAGAAACACTTCCACCGGCAACTATTGTCTAACTTTTAAAACGATGGAATTATGAAAAGTATTTTTGAAGAAGAGTTTTATCCTACACCGAAAGAAGTAATCGACCGCATGATGATGGGTGTAAACGTATCCGGTAAAGTAATATTGGAGCCATCGGCAGGAACAGGAAACATAGTTGACTGGTTAAAAGAAGCCGGGGCCCGTGAAGTATTGGCATGTGAAATAAATCACGATTTGCAACGGATAGTTTCACAAAAATGCGACCTTATATGTGACGATTTTCTGAAGCTTACAGCAGAAGAAATAAGCCACATTGACATGATCGTTATGAACCCACCGTTCAGTAATGCCGCTCAGCATATACTCCATGCTTTTGAGATTGCACCGGCAGGATGCGAAATTATAGCTATATGCAACAGCCAAACAATTGAAAACACTTATTCTATGGAGCGTAAACGCTTGAAAGAAATAATTGAGTTCAATGGTGGTACAGAAGACTTGGAGCAGTGTTTTAAAAACGCTGCCAGACCGACAGACGTATGGGTAACTTTGGTGAAGCTTTACAAGCCAGGCGAGGGAAACCATGAGTTTGACAGTTATCTGTTTTCTGAAGAAGAAGAGGAGGAATACAATGGTAGCGAAGGACTTATGCCATATAACGTGATACGGGATGTAGTAAACCGTTACATTATGGCAGTAAGCAAGTTCGATGAAGTTATGGCTGCTTCAAAAGAGATAAACGAACTCTCTTCTCTTATAGGTGGTTGCAGTATCAAGTTTGGAGCTAGATATAATGGGAAAAGTTTCAATACTGAAGTAACACGCGATATGTTCAAAAAGCAATTACAAAAAGACTCCTGGGGATTTATATTCAGAGAATTGCAGATGCAGCGTTTCGTTACCTCAAAAGTACGTGAAACTATAAACAGATTTGTGGAGCAGCAAGAAAATGTACCATTTACAATGAAAAACATTTATACAATGCTCGATATGATTGTCAAAACTCAGGATAATCGTATGAATCAATCTTTGGTAGAAGCATTTGAAACAATATGTTCTTTTAGCGCAGAAAATTCCACTGCCGGTGAAAAATGGAAAACAAATGCCAACTATATGGTAAACAAAAAGTTTATTGTACCTCGTATATGTCATTACGATGCACGTTGGCCAAGTAGCTATGTAAAGACATCATGGAGTAGTGACTTTAACCAGATATCAGACCTAATCACTGCTTTAAATTATATCTCAGCGACAAAATTTAAAGATAGTCTCTATACATTTATTAGAGAAAATGATATCCCCTGGGGAGAGTGGGTAGAATGGGGTTACTTCCGTATCAAAGGATTCAAAAAAGGAACCATGCACTTTGAGTTCCGTGATGAAAAACTTTGGATGGACTTCAACCAGCGTGTAGCTAAAATCAAGGGATGGGCACTCCCGAAAAAATCGCAGAAAAAATCACGTAGCAATAAAGTCGCATGATTGAACCCGGTCGCAAGTTTATAGCCTGCACCGGGAACTATTGTCTAACTTAAAATCATTGGAATTATGGGAATAAAGAAATTTAGTTTATCAGAGAAAAATCAATATGCCGTAACAAACATTTTACAGAGCATTGATAATAGCAGAACATATTGCTCCTATCTGGAAAATGAAGAGCTACGGTATGAGATTGAAGGAATGATAGAAAAATTCAAAAAAAGAGTAGAAAAGAAGATTTCTGATAACTTTTGATTTATACCGGAAGGGAGAGTGATACTCCCTCTGGATGCTATTGTCTAACTTAAAACCAGAAATTATGAAAAAAGTATCATTAGAAAAAATGATGAAAGAAGTGTTCAATAACGGAAAAGTCATCGAAACAAAAGAAACGGTATATGGGGATTTGATTACTACTATCGAGTACGGTACATTTAAATGCAAGCTACCAGTAAGCGCAATTGCAGAAACATTGAAGCAATCCAAAAGCATGGAGCGCAAACATACAGAAAAATTTCCGGTACCTGTCAGCCAAAAGATTCTTGCATTTTTGTACAAGTATAAGAAAACAATACCTTACTACATGGAAATGGTAAAATCCGGAAAAGGTCGGCAATGGTTTGAGAACAGAATGTACCTTCATTTCCCGGAAGAAGCGAAAGAAATCATGAGAAACGCCTTCTTCGGTACAGAATCCGACAGAAAGTACGCTATTTCTACCATGCCGAAAGCATGGGAGCCGTACAAGGTAATTCCGAAAGCTAAAAAATCAATGAGATTGGCCGTATAGTAGAAGCATAGCCGGGGAAAAAAGTGATTTCTTTCCGGCTGCATTGTCTAACTAAAATTTTGGAATTATGAAAATTGAAAGAAACATTATCGAGAAAGTAGCTAACGGTGAAACATTCATGAAGGGAGAACCGGTAGAAAACGCAAAGATTATCTTGAAACCTGAAATATGGAGCAGATTCTTAAAATACTCTTACTTGTATGAAGGAGAGGACAATAATCTGAACGACATACAAGACTGTATACTGGACTTTCCCATATTTGCCGCAATGATAACAGTAATGGATGTTCCAGAAGAAGTTCATCCATGCAGAAAATTACAGGTATCAGGAATGACTCCGGAACAGTCGCTTGAAAATCTGTTCTGGGAAATAACCGATGATGAAGAATTGATACGATTATGTGAAGGAAAGCTGTTTAAAATAAATGGAATCAAAGGACAGTTCAAGTTATCTTATAGCTTACTTAAAGATTGCATTGGAGATGAACTTATATCCACAAGGCAATGCCTTTACATGATGCGTATCTGACCACATTCCGGAACCGGCATTACACCCGGTACCGGAGCCATTGTCTAACTAAAACAAATGAATTATGAGCAAAACAAAATTCAATCAAAACGGAACGGTAAGTATCATCGGACTAAGTATAGAACAATACAATGCAATAAGTTCTATTGTCTTTTCAGCAAAAAGATGTTTCGAAGAACCGGAAGAAAACGGTGAATACTATAGTAATGATGATTTTGTCTGCGCCTTGTCGCCACAGGAAAAGGCTGCAATGGATAAAGCAGACTGGACGATATAGATTCCTACCGCTGCGAAGCGGAAGTTTTTAAGTTAGTAGACAGCCCGGAAAAAGGTTGCACTTTTTGCCGGGTTCAATCGAAATTTGTTATATTTAGCACACAAAAAAAGAATTATGGATAAAAACGGGTTTAAAGCATTCCTCTTCGGAGAAAACATCGAAGAAGATGTGCTTGCTGATTATCATTATCAAGCTGCTGCATTAGCACAGAAATTGCGGCCCGGTACAGAGAATTGTTCCTGCGACATGTTTACGGTAGACCTTTACGACCGTGAAACAGAAAGCAAGTTCTCTTTTGTATTGGGCACATGCAACGGGAAAATCGCAATGCAATCCTGCTCAGGTGAGGTTTACATCGTTTGCGATCAACAAGATTGACTACTTCAGGCTGAAAGAATTTGAGGTTCTTTCAGTCGCCAAATAAATAAAACTAAAACGTGAGACACACGGTAAACTGTATAGATTTATGAAAACTGATATTAACACATTAGAAAAATTCTGTGATTATGTAAATTCCTGCGATGAATGGCCATCAGATGCCCATGAAATAATTGAAAAAAACGGTTGGAAAGAAATAGATAATGACTGGGATATTTGCTCGCATAATGGAGAGTTAGTTACATTTGGTGAAGATGGCTTATTAAAGGTCGTGCCAGAATTTGTTGAATGTAATTAGAAAAGTTCAGATGTATGACCGTCGGGGAGTGATATCCCTGCGGCCAGCAATGTTAAACTAAAACGTGAGACACACATAAAACTGTATAGGAATATGAAAGAAAAAGAAATACCGTATCAGTTTACGGAAAAGGAAGAAATCCTGTATTGGTTAAAAAACTATATGACCGGATGCGTAACAACAGAATACTATGAAAATTGGTATTCAAAAGCCGAAGTAGACAATTATTTCAATGAGCAGGTAGGAGGTTGTGATAATATTACATATCTTCCAAGCGACAGTTGGAAATTTGTTGAGACCAGAAGAGCCTATCAGGGAGAGGTAGATATGGATGTTTGGGGGCAGGAGCTGGAAGAAGAAGCACTGAACGCGCTCAAGGGAAGCATGAAGAACGGTGACTTGTATATCGTTTCATTTGAAAACGAAAAAGGTAAGAATTTGGATATCATGATGTGGGAATAAAATTGAATATTGATATTTCAACCGAAATAAAGCGTAGTTTTAAGTTAGACCAAGGCCGTCGGAGAGTAATACCCCGGCAACCAGCAATGTTAAACTAAAACGTAAGGCACACGGAAAACTGTATAAAATTATGTTTGAGGATAAAAAACTTAGGGTGATTGTTTCTAAATCAGACAATGACAACATGTATATCATTGCAGAAGAAGATGTTCAAACAATCAATTTGCACGATTGCTACAACCAATATGGACAGCGACTCGATGCCGAAGCAGCCGGAGACTATTCACTGAAAAACTGCTATTGCGACAGCATGAAGGCAGAAATGATAGAGAAAGGCATTAAGATATTCGGAGAGTCATTCGATGACATGGAATATAATCTCGATGACCTGACAATTGAAAATGCCGAAGAGATTGGCCTTAAAGACAAGGAAAAAGACATTAACGCTTTTATCAGCAAGTTTGAAGAAGACGAAGCCAACTACATTGAATGCTCGGCCATTCAGTATTGGGACGGGCACAATAACCGTTCTGCCATCATTGGCGGTGAAGAAGTAGGAGCTGATTATGAATATACCGGGGATAGTCTGGAGAAAGAAATCCTGAAAGAGTTTTCCAAGATAGAGAGTCCGGAATATAATAGAGGTTTCGCAACGGTAAAAGGCGATAAATACACTTTCAGATTTTCGCAGTATGAAGATAAAAACTTCTGTATATGTAAGGTGTCTGAAAAATCACCGTTTGATGAAGAGGAATAAAAAAAGCTACCGCATGGCAGCCTTTTAAAATCCTTCTGGTACAATTAAAAGAAAACTTACTTTTTAGAATCTACAAATAGTAGAAATGTTTCAATTCCATTGAAGGACAATGCAAATATAAGCATTGGTTTTATAATAAGCAAGAATTTTAATCATAATTTCCTACCGCTGTGAAGCGGAAGTTTAAAGTTAGGCAATGGCTGCCGGAGAGTGATACTCCGGTGGCCTTCTTCATTTTAAAACGTGTAGACCATGAACAATAAAAGACGGAAAGAAATCGAAAAGCTGGAAGAAAGCATATCGGAAGTAAAAAACAAGCTACAAAATCTGCTGGACGAAGAGCAGGGAGCATTCGACAACATGCCGGAATCTATTCAGGAATCCGAACGTGGCGAGATAATGCAGGAAGCCATAGAATGTATGGAGGCTGCACTTTGCAGCCTGGAAGAAGCAGAAGAAAGTCTAACTTGGAAAAATCGGAGTATGCTGTTACAGCAAACGAGCTGAAGAATCAGTCCGATATACCCATTCAGTTGTTTTTATCCTGCATTGGATATCAATAAATTACGGAATACCATATCTCGGTTTTCGCTTCAAAATCGGAGCATGCTGTTACACTTGTGCAAAAATGCACCAAACAGGCATCCGAAATCGGAGTATGCTGTTACAGTCCCGATGAATTTATTATCTTGACGGGAAATCAGATCCCTCAAGAGAATATGGCTACACAACCTACGAAAATGAATATCATCAAACAGGTCCTAACGGGCCACAAGAACGGCTTGTCGGTAAGAAAGATGGCCGACATGTACTCCATAAGTCCGACCACGGTTCAACGCTATCTGAAGATGGCATCTGAAGACCCGCTGGGCATCGACGCGCTTCTTCGCCTGGAAGACCCGGAACTGAACCACAGGTTCAACGGCGGGAATCCCGCCTATTGTGACAGACGTTTTGAGGACTTCAAGACACGCATCGCTTATTTTGAGCAGGAGTTGAAGAAACCGAATATGACTACATACCTCCTTTGGGAGGAATACCGCCGGGAAGTTCCCGACGGCTATGGCCTGACACAGTTCCGCTATCATCTGAAACAGAATACAGTGGCCGTCAGGCCCTCCACCGTCCTTAAAGCCTTCCATCAGCCTGCAGGAAAGATGTATATCGACTTTGCGGGCAACAGGCTGAGTTATGTCGATATGGAGACCGGTGAAATCGTATATGTAGAGACGTTTGCAGCAGTCCTTCCCTGTTCCGGATATACCTTCATCACCTGTATCCCCTCACAAGGTATCGAACACTTCCTCGGCGCCGTGGATGCAGCCATACGGTTCTTCGGAGGCGCGCCACGAGTCCTTGTGCCCGACAATCTGCGCTCGGCGGTAAAGGTCTTCGACAAATGGTCGCCGACGCTTACGGACGGACTTAATGACCTGGCTACCCATTACGGCTGCTGCACGCTACCCGCCAGGGTCCGCAAGCCTAAGGACAAGGCTCTTGTAGAAGATGCCGTACACAAAAGCTATATGCGCATATACGCACCCCTGCGTAACCGGGTATTTCATTCCATGCAGGAGTTGAATGATGCCGTAGCAGGCCTTCTGGAACAGTACAACAGCCGGCGTATGCAAGGTTGCGACTACTCCCGTGTGGAGCGCTTCCTTGCCGTGGAGAAGCCCGAACTGCTGCCGCTGCCGGCCCAGAGGTATCAGATGAAGCGCCATGCCTTACTCACTGTCGCCCCGAACAGCTTCATACAGCTTGGCAGGGAAAGGCATCACTACTCGGTCCCTTCCCGGCTTATAGGCAACAAGGTCGAGGTCATCTTTACAGATACCCAGGTAAGGATTTTCCATAGCGGGGCATGTGTGGCCACCCACATGCGCTCGTTCAAACAGGGAGGATATACATGGGTCAAGGAACATCTTCCTTCCCAGACACAGGCCTATTACGAATACTCACCGCAGTACTTCATCGACAAGGGAGCCAGATACGGAGCGGTAGTGGAACACGTGCTGCGTGAACTCTTCTCCGCCACCGACAGACCCGCAGAAGTCTATTACCGGTCAGCCCAAGGCATACTCGCCCTGGCACGTGATACCGAACCGGAAGTCTTCCTTCTGGCATGTCAGATAGCCATACAATACGGCAAGTGCAACTATCCGTTCATCAGCAATCTGGTAAAATCCAAATGTCAGGGTTACCTGGCACTTCAGGAAAAGGAGGATGGAGCCCGGCAGGCCGCTATACCTCTACATGCCAATATCAGGGGATCTCAAGCATACAAGTAATAAATATATCATACCAACTATTAAAACGGCACATCAATGGAAAAAATCCTATCAGACCTCAAGGCCATGCGACTGCCCGGTATGGCACGCACATGGCAGAACCTCATGGAAGCGCACAGGACCGATTCAATCTCTCTGACCGACGGGATACGTCTGCTTATCCAGGGAGAAAATGACATGCGCATGTCCAACCGTACCCACCGGCTCATCAAGAATGCCCACTTCCGTTATACAGTCACGTTGGGCGAGATAAGGGCCGATTCGGCACGCGGTATCGAACAGTCACTTCTTAATGAAGTTGCCACATGTGACTATATCAACCATGGATATCCCATCATTATTACCGGACCGACCGGTACCGGAAAGAGCTGGCTGGCTTCAGCTCTCGGGCACCATGCCTGCCTGTGTGGATACAAGGTCCGTTACTACAACGTGATGAAGCTCTTCGAAGACCTTACCATGGCACGTATCGAAAGCAGGCTGCCGAAACTCTTCGAACGGTTGTCGCAGTTCGACCTTCTCATCCTGGATGACTTCGGCATCAAGAAGCTCTCGGCAGAGCAGGTGCTGGATCTGATGGAAATCATCGAGGACAGACATGGCAGCAAGTCAACCATCTTTGCAAGCCAGCTGCCTGTGGCAAACTGGTTTGAGACCCTGGACAGCAACGCATCTGCAGCGGATGCCATACTGGACCGTGTTATCAACACAGCCACGAGATTTACCTTAAAAGGTGATAGTTTAAGAAGAAAACATTAACTTTGCCACGTCAGAACTGTAACAGCATCGCCGTTTTTGCTGTAACAGTCTGCTCCGTTTTTTGCATCTAACTGAAATAGAATAATAATTATGGACGGAACAACAATTTTTGCAATCGTTTGTGTACTCCTTTTTGCGGGAGTGCTGGTGGTGAAATACCGCAAGTATAATATTCATCGTGCTTTGGCACTGCCGAAAAACCCTCCACGGTATCCCGACTCCGCTATGAAGTCGGCCCGTGAGATTGGCAATTTCCTATTCGAGCGTGCAGATGTGTGCGGAGTGTACTTTATGACGGCCGACAAGGATACAGGCGTGTCCTACGAAGCTCTCCGTGATATTTTGGACGGGAAAGATACGCACATTGTGAATTTCATTCGCATGGCGCATTTTTTAGGTTGCGAGGTGGTAATCAGGCAAATCGGTACCAGTGATACGGAAAACCCGGATACTACTCCGCAGGTGTACGCCGAAATGATAGCTAATATCGAAGAAGAAATCAGACGGTAAACATTTTTCGAAACAGACAGTAGAGATGGAATTGTCATTGGGGCCGTGACTTCCGAAACGCCCATGACACCGCGTGAAATAGTGGGATGAAACCTTATGGAAACTCGCAGGGATTCAGGCCTGTCGATAAAGGAACTGGCCGAACGTGCCGGAATCAACGACATGACTCTATACAAGATAGAAGAAGGCCGATTCACGGCAAACGTGGAAATGCTCTACCACATCGCGGCGGCGATGAGCAAAAAAATTTTCTTCACCTGATACATACGGCAATTTTTTTTCGGACACGGCTGCACTGAGACAGCCGTGTCCGATTTTTTCTGCCTGTTTTTCCCGGATAACAAACTATTTTTTACCTCCAAAATCATTTGGCAGCGGCTGGATTTTGTCTGTTTTATTACTTTTCGCAACTATTATCCGGTGGTTTTCTAAATATACTTCACTTTTTACATACTATTTTTGATTTATTTTTGTTACATTTGCCACAAACGATAAAAAAGGAAAGGCAATGACATACACATCGAAGAAACGGAAGGAACTGAACGAGGCTTTCCTGCGAAAGATGAAGGGCATACAGGGCGCTCACGCAGAAGAAAGCCATCTGTTCATAGAAGCTCTTCCGAATAAAGCCATAGAAGTAGGCACCTTGATAGTTCTGAAGGACGAGGTACCCTACAATGTATTTCCCTGGAATGCTGTTCTTCCGGTATTTGTACCGTTGATCATGCAAGGGCGGCGCATCTACCTGGTGAACTATGTAAACCGTTCTGCCGAAAGCATGAAGCAGGCGGCGGAGAAACTGGAAGAACGGGGACTTTATTACATACCTGGGCTGACCATGGAGAAAGGAGAAGAATATGAATGACATAAACCGTATGGCTTTGAGAGGATGCTTTACGCTCATCCTATTGCTTGTAATTCTGATATTGTGTGTGATGGGTTGCTATTACCTGTCCACTCTGATTGTATTTTGATATGGAAGAGAAAAGATATTACTATAAGGTTTCGCTGGACTCGCATCGAGGAAACTGCATCGGCAAATTCATAGAGAAAGGCAGGAAGGCAGCTATAGCTGCCGAGGAACTGACAAAGGAGCTGGGGGCCGAAGCGCATACCGATCGGCCCGGATGTCTATACCCTGGCGTAGGTATCGGAAGCCTGAAGTTCCGCAGCGTACCAAACCTGTTCGCTTACCAGTTCATCGGTCATGGCGAGTATATCCCAAACATGCAGAACGAGAAGGGGCAGGACATCGCCCGGAAAATCATAGAGCTGCCTGATGTAACTTCGCAGGACTTCCGTGTGGCATTCGGAATACCGGTCAACCAGTTGCGAACTCCGCAGTGGTTTGTCTACCGAAGAAATGTGTACCTGTGCAGCCGTTATCCGCTGGGGGAGGAGTACGAAACCATACTCCAGAAGGAGTTTGAATCAAAACGGAAGAAGGTATGAGCTATCAGGTGAATCTTTTCCGAAAGCCTCCGGTAATTGGTGAAGTAGTTTCGCGTGCGGAATACCGAGAAATACTTCTGGCACGCATGGCTGCCGGCGACCTCTATGCGTCGGAAACGCTGGCTATGGTGCGCAAGGCCGACATGGCGATGGACGCACTCCGGGATAAACCGATTTACAAAAAGAAGAATGAATCCGGTTAAAATTTTTATGGCGTGCATGATGGTTGTGCTATTTGGATGGGCCATTCTATTCTGTATAGGAATAACCATAGTAAGTATAAAAGAATTCCGTAGAATAATTAGAGAACTGATAGGATTAGAATAAAATGGGATGTTTTATTTGCGCAAAATGCGGGTGTGTAGACAACACCGCTACTTCTGAATACTGGAGCATTGTGACAAAACTTGACCCAGATGCAGAATGGGACGAAAGTCTTCTGCCGTACAAATGGAAACCGCTTTGTTCGGAGTGTTGCAGAATCGAGTTTGACGAGACTGGGAATCACGCCAGGTATGTGCCAGGAAAATGGCACGGAAAATTCCCGAAAGAAAAAGCTACGGAAGACCAGAAACGCCGTGTGGGTAAAGACGGACTGATTCATCATAAATAAAAATTATGGAAAAGAATAAATTCAAGCATGTAATGATAGATACGGAAACGCTTGGCAGGACACCTGGAAGCGTTGTCCGTTCGGTGGCTGCCGTAGAGTTTGATCCGCAGACGGGTGAAACCGGACGACAGAAGGTGTGGAAAATAGACCTTACTGATTCTATCCGATACGGTTTTAAGGTAGAAGCATCTACACTGAAATGGTGGATGATGCAGTCGGACGAAGCACGACGAGATTTTGTGGAAGGAGCAGAAACACCTCTGGTAGATTTTTTTGAAGAATTTGTGGAATTCCTGGCCGATGTGGACGACAATGACGATTTCACCCTATGGTGCCTGCAGTTAGATTTCGACGTTGCTATGATTCGTTCCATGTATTCTTGGTATAACCTGAATGCGCATGGATGCGACGAAGAAGTTATCCCGTGGAACTTCCGGAAAGTACGCGATGTGCGTCCGTATATAGACGCTCTGTATAGTGCAGGTCTTCTTCCTCCAAAGGTATCGGGCAGACACACTCCGCTGGCTGATTGTCTGGCTCAAATAAACTATGTGCATTTGGTTGAAAATAATAATCTTGTAATCAGATAAGCGCATGCCAATAAGCAAAACATATAACATGGACTGCATGGAATACATGCGGTCCATACCGGACAAGTTTTTTGAACTGGCCATCGTGGACCCTCCATACGGGCTTGATGCAAAAAGTGTGCGATGTGGTGGAGGAAAATACAAAAACAGTTGTTTTACTAGAGGTGATATAAGGAAATGGGATATACGACCTGATCAAGAATATTTTCAAGAACTTTTTCGTGTAAGCAAAAACCAGATTATTTGGGGAGGAAATTACTTCCCTCTTCCTCCAACAAGATGTTTTGTATGTTGGGATAAACAAAAAAAATTGGAAAATTTCTCTCAGTGTGAAATGGCATGGACATCGTTTAATAAACCTGCAAAACTTATTTCGATATCAAACACAGGACCAAAATTAGATAAAGGGAAATTTCATCCCACACAGAAGCCGATAGACCTGTATGCGTATCTCCTGCGCACCTTTGCGAAGCCCGTAGACAAGATTCTTGATACCCACTTGGGAAGCGGAAGCAGTCGGATAGCCGCCTGGAAAATGGGCTTCGATTTCTATGCCACCGAAATAGACCGTGAGTATTTCGAGGCACAGGAAAAACGATTCAAGGAATCCTGCATGGGAGAGATAGAGACCAATCACGGAAAACTGATACAAGGAAATCTGTTTGCCTGAATACCATGTACGTAACAGCCGAAACCATTAATCGCATTTATCACGAAACGGTATTCCGACCCAACCAGCGGTGCGGAGAAACTTTAACCGTTCGGGGATTCTTCGGAACTACACATACTTTCTGCGCCAAACGTCTGAACGAAAAATACATGTTCATTCTGTCGGCACTGAAAGGACTCCCACGCTCCATGCGATACAGCAGCAGTCACACAGGTAAACCGTGGATTATGGCCCGTGGAAGCGAAAGCAAGTACGAAGGGGCTACGCTGGAAACAGCAGAGCGTCTGTTGGTGATGGCAGTGGCTCTTCAGATGGTCCGCATTCTGAATCCAGTATGTGAAGCGTGCGATGTTCCCAATGTAGTAATAGAAGACGAAAAATTACGTAAACTGGAAATGATGTACCCCAAAAACGTCAGACGCAGTTCACTAATTAACTGGAAATAAAATTTACTATGAAAAATCTTGTTAACCGTACATACATGCTTTGCATCGAACAACGGCTTTTGGCTTCTGTCATGATGGAATGGATAGATGCCGGTAAAGAGCCAGAGCTGCATCTCAGAAATGCCAGAAAAGGCATAGAACGAAGCGTCGTTTTGGAGATTACAGACATCGACGGGAAGCATCTATCGTTTATCAATCACATTGCAAATATTACTTCAGCACGAATCCATGTAAAATAACGGATGTTTTCTAAAAGAATATTACAATTTGCGTTTGTTTATGATTAGAATTTGTTATATTTGCACTTGTCATATAACTACATCACTCAAGTGATAAAAAATGGTAAGTAATTTTTAAGGTCCTGTGCTTATTGTACAGGACCTGATTTAATGAATCATGAGAAAAAAAGATAATAGATGCTACAATTCCGGGAAAATAGGTGGGCTACCTTATCTGGAAGCATATAATAATTTTGAACGTGCAGATCGTGAGATAATCAATATGGGATTTTCACCGGTAAATCCTATTGTTATGGGGTTAAAACCTTCACGTCCATACTGGATGCATATTGTTTACGATATTTTGTTGCTTTCTAGTTGCGGTCATATCTACTTGCAACGAAACTGGCAGGAAAGCCGTGGAGCACGAATTGAGTTTAGAATGGCGAAATTTTTGGGATTACAGATGTGGTTCCAGAAAAATCCAGGAGAAGACAAAATGATAAATTCTAAATAATTAAACAAAAAGGCTCCCATGCTTAGTACGAAAGGTGTACATCGTATCATAGTTCATAATAGTATTTAGGTTTAGTTAATTTTTAGGGATTCGAATCCCCGGCATGGGACAAAAACAATAAATAAATGACTTTAGACGAAAAAATAGAATACTCCATTAATCTGCTGCGCAAGAGTGAAGAAATGGCATTGAGAATGGACCCTGAGAACGGCTTTTATCTGGCTTTTTCTGGTGGAAAAGATTCTCAGGCCCTATATCACCTTGCGGTACAGGGGGGGTGAAATTCAAGGCTCACATGAACCTTACGAGCGTGGACCCACCTGAAGTTATACGTTTCGTAAAAAAGAACTATCCCGATGTGGAACTGATAAAACCACGCATGAGCATCTACAAAATGGCAAAGAAGAAAGGATGTCTTCCTACCCGGCTTGTGAGATGGTGCTGCGAAGAGTTTAAGGAAATGTCAGGCGCAGGGAAAGTTACCCTGATTGGAATACGCAAATCGGAGAGTACGAACCGGAAGAAAAGAAATGAAATTGAAACGGGAGACCGTAAATTCTCCGGAACATTTGACCAGTGGAGCGAGCATCAGGAAAAAATGGTGACATGTGTAGGTGGAAAAGACAAAATACTGGTTTCTCCTATCCTTTACTGGACTGAAAAGGATGTATGGGACTACTTGAAACGAATGCACATTCCGTATTGCGAGCTGTACGACAAGGGTTATAAACGGATAGGATGTATTATGTGCCCCATGTCGAACTACAAACAGAACGTGCGAGAAATGAAGGTTTTTCCGCATGTTGGGAAAAACTGGAGAAAAACAATTGAATGGCTGATCGAAAACAAATGGAAGGACAAACCGCTTTTGCAAGATCCTGATCTGGCCCTGAAATGGTGGATAAGCAAGAAGTCTTTCAAAGAATTTTATGCAGACGAAGTGATGCAGCAGAAATTAGAGTTTAAAGATTAAAAGAAACGATATGATAAACAAATGTACATTCATCGGTAATCTGGGGAAAGACCCCGATTATAAAGTGCTGGAAAGCGGACACAAGGTAGCAAGTTTCTCCATCGCCTGCAGCCGGAAAGTGAAAAACAAGGAAAATGGAGAGACAAAGGAATATACGGAATGGATTCCCATTGTAGCCTGGGACAATCTGGCCGAAATAATCAGCCAGCTGGCCCGCAAAGGTTCGCAGGTGTATGTGGAAGGAGAGTTCCGCACACGAAGCTACGAGGCAGAAGGAACCGGAGAAAAACGCTATGTGTCCGAGATATGGGCGCGCGATTTCCGCATTCTCGGACGGAAGGCAGAATCATCGTCCGCTCCGCTTCCTACTTCGCCCGACGATTTCGGCAGTCAGCCCGCACCGGCTTCTGCTCCTGCATCCGCTCAGCCGGCACAAGCGGCTCCACAGCAGCCTGCGCAGGGAACGCTTAACCTGAAGGACGAACAGGATGATCTTCCTTTCTAATACGAACAGATTAATCATTTAGCGATATGAACGAATTTACAAACCCGGCAGGGAATCTGGGAAACAATCCTTTCTTGCAGGCTCCCTCCACCATTTCACCCATGAAGGGGAAAAGCTCTGAAACAGGGCTTGCGGCTTCTATCAGCCGTCCGAAATCCATGATTCCCGGCACACGAAACCGGTTTGACCGCTACACTGCACAGCAGCGAATGGCCAGTGCAGACATTCTGAACGCCCACCTGCTCATGGTGGAAATCATGATGACCAATATCACTCAGAAATACATCTACGAAGTGGTTTCCTGCCTGAAGGAACGCGGACTGATGCGTCACAACATGAAGCGCAGGGCCAACGAGCTGGTAAATCTGTCTAGTGACCTTATGAAGCGATGCAATGCGCACGATGCCATGCAGGTTCGTACCTTTACAGAAACCATCCACCCCGGGCTGTCCGGAAGTTTTATTAGGGGGGGCGGCACACTGACACAGAAGCTTCAGAACATCTTCTGGAAAACCTACGGAGAAAAAATCAACCTCATTTATTTTGCTACAAAGAATGCGCTCGACAAGTGCAACGTGCGCCAGAGCGACCTTGTATCGAACATGGAGATGGTGGCCATGATGTGTACCACCGGAATCGAGTTCTACGACTGCATGTGCCGGAAGGTGGACGGTCTGCTCAACGGAGTAGGGAAGGTGAACCGGCAGAAAAGCCAGCACAACGAAAAGATGATGGCTGCGGTGAAAGATATGCTGCGTGAGATGGTGGGAAACATTGAAATACCCGATAAGGAGGGAACGGATGTGCGCACCTTGACCGCACAGTTCCAGATGGAGCTGGTGAAAGACGACCTGTTGAAACTGGTGGAGAGCGGAATCGTTTCGCTACAGGTAGAGTTTATAGAATACGTCATCGCCAGTCTGCGCATGAAGATGGCCGGAGAAGGGCTCTGCTTTCAGGACTACCGCACACTGATGGCACGCATGGGCTTTAAGAACAACGTGCGCATGCTGCTGAATGAAATCGCTTCGCTTCCTCTTCCTGAATCGGACGACTATGAGGTGTACGATGTCATGGAAATGCTGCCCGATGCGAAGGCAGAAGGCGAAAGCGTGATTGACAAGTTTCGTCACCTCTGCCTGGAAGATCATATCCGCACAGTACCTGAAACAAACGAATCCATTACTCTCAGAAAGCTTCGTCAGGAAGTCTACCGCAATCACGGCACACTGAGTATGCTTACCCTACGCTATCTGTACAACGTGTTTGGCACAAAGAAGGCTATGACAGAATACATAGCGCGTGCGGATGCCGACGTAATGGCACGTACACTCCGTAAGCTGAAAACGGTCAAAGTGAATCAGCTTGCACTGAAAGACGGATGCCGCTACGAACTCAACCTCGGTCAGGGCGTGCGTGCCATGTATGAGATGCACGGTTATACCCGCGAAAAGTTTGCGTCCATGACCGGTGTAGGTATCAACCGATTGCTGGAACTGGAGGCCATGGGAGACATTGCACGCTATCCCAATGCAGAGAAAGCCGTCGGTCCGCTGGTAATGGATGTGGGTAAGATGCTGGGTGCAGACCCCCGTTACGTGCTGTTTGCTTCCCTACGTGAGACAAAAGAGAAAGGCACTCTTCCGGAGGTTTACAAACGTCTTTTCCGCGAAATGGAGAAAATATATAACGATAACAACGATAAATCAGAAGAAAATGGGAAAGAAGAAAAAAAGGAATAACAAACGAGTAAATCCTTCTGAAATAAATAAAAGAATACTCAATGGTTTCCTTGATATGAAATCGGACGCTGGAAATATGATGGAACTATTCGGAGGTTTCTGGCCATTAATTGAGCAAAAAGAACAGGATATGTTAAACATCCGAGATATAACCGAAGTTCCACAGCTTGATTTCAGAAAAATAATAGGCAATAAACAGCCATCAGGAACTAAAATAGCAAAATATATGGAAGGAAAAATTAACGTATCAAAATTCAGTGTCGGGCAGGTAGTAAAGCTGAAAGATTACGACGCGCTTAAATTGGCAAATGAGACCCTGACGTATCAGATGGGGGAATTTGATTTAAAACATATCTCAAATGCTCAGGTTGCAATCTACAAAGTGCATAATACACGTCAACTCCGCAAAGACGGGAAACCGGTATTCTGGTATGAGGTAGGACAGTGGGGTTGGAATGTTATCGACGTGCCGGAAGATTTCCTGGAAGAACTTCCTGAACCGGTAAATATACCTTCTGATAACGAAGAAGGAGAGAAACAACGGGAGAATCCTGTAGAAGAAACTATGGATGAAATGGTTGATAAGTTTGAAGAGATGCTGCACGAGCTGGAATCTTACGATAAAATGGCAGGTGGAGATCCTAATCTTTATCATTTAAGGATAAAGAATTTTTTCGAGGCATGTTTCATGAAGAAAACTTCGAATCCAGAAAAAAATGAATGCTTACTGCATATTACAAGCATTGCCCGTGCTGCATATCAACACTATGCGCAAGTTACGCTTTCTATGGCCGAAATCAGTCAAGAACAGCTTTACACTTATCGCAAAAAGAATGCCGACTATGGAAACGCCTTTGAAAGGTCGATGGACGAGGACGGAATCCTGGTAGCTAAAATCCGCATTGGTGACAAAATTCGGAGAATAAATTCCCTGATTAAAAATAATGATGAAGGGCAGGTGAAGGACGAAAGGCTGGAAGATACTTATCTGGACCTGGCCAACTACTGCGTGATGACAATTCTTTGGATCAGAAAACAACAATCTAAATAAAATAACTATGGCAGGAAGTAATATCAGCAGAGATCACATCGCCATGGAAGCGATGAAAGTAATAATGGGAAAAACAACTTCAGATAGCATGACAATGAAGAACAGAATAAAAAAATTCCTAGGAATGAATTATCGTACAGTTATAGCGTTCGACCAGAAAGCGATAGCTAAATTTTCATACGGAATAGCCGATGCCATGATTGCTCAACGCGAAAAAATAATGGAGGATAAATTATGATGCACACATGGTTTGAAGGAAAGATCCGCTACGAGAAGGTGGCGGAGAATGGCATGAACAAGAAAGTAACGGAACCTTATCTGGTAGACGCACTCAGTTTCACCGAGGCAGAAGCACGGCTCATTGAAGAAGTCACCCCGTTTATTTCGGGAGAGTTCACCGTGACCGACATCAAGCGAGCCAACTACAGCGAGATATTCCCGTCCAACGAGGAAGGAGCCGGCACCTGGTACAAATGCAAACTGTACTTTCTCACCCTCGACGAGAAAAGCGGTGCGGAGAAGAAAACTTCCACCAATATTCTGGTGCAGGCTGCCGACCTTCGCGATGCGGTGAAAAAACTGGACGAAGGAATGAAAGGAACGATGGCCGATTACGTCATTGCATCCATCGCAGAGACCGCCATCATGGACGTATATCCGTATCAGGCCGAAGCTGAAGTACAGCCTGAGTTCGAGGAATACGACTATGAGAAATTGTCTGCGGCCGCCCGTGTATGCCACAACTTAGGAATTACTGGGGAAGACGGAAGGAAATGTATCGGAACAGCCCCAATAAACGTGCTGAATGTTCATTACGGTTTCGGAAGCGGTCTGAAACTCATTCGGCAGCTTATCAACAAAGGCGTTCTGAAACGTGATGGAGACTACATTTCTGTGGTAGACAAGCCGCTGGAAGAGTTCGACTGGTATATCAAAAAGAAGGAAGACGATGGAAAAGTGGAATAAGGAACTGGACATTCCGGTAGAGATACTTTTCAAGTACCTCTGCCGGGACTACCGGCGCGAACAGGCACGCACGGCGGAACTGGAGAAGAAGGTGGAAAAGCTTCAGGCAGAATTGAACTATGAGCGGAACAACACGCCCACGGTGGAGAAATTGCAACGTCGGGTTTCATCGCTCAAAACAAAAGTCCGCGAGCAGGAAGGAACCATTAAGGTGAGAAATCTTACCATTAAGCGGTTGAAAAGCAGAATAGCAGAATAGTTTATGGGAATACTGGAAAAATTTGAATATACGGAAACAAGCATACAGGAAGGGCTTCGCAGCTTCATGAGTTCCCCGAAGTTCTTTCTGCGCAACATGTACGTGTTCGGGTGGGAGAGCGATGTGCTGATCCTCACGAACTCCGGTTACTGGTACGAGATAGAAATCAAGATTTCGCGTGCCGACTTCCATAACGACCAGAAGCATAAATCGCAGAAGTTTAATTTCATGGCCGATGAAGATACATCTAACAAACCGAACTATTTCTACTATGCTGTGCCGGAAGGAATGATTTCGCCCGACGAAGTTCCTTCGTTTGCCGGACTGATTTACATGCACCGTTCCCGTCCGGAAGTTATCAAGAAAGCTCCAAGACTGCACAAAGAAAAAATCAGAGAAGACGGTCTGGGACTGTCCGAAAAATTCTATCACCATATGGTAAAGGCAAAGACAGAATGCGCACATGCCAGTCGTGAAGTAAAGGACCTTCATAAGCCATTCCGGAAGGGATACAAGATGGGAGCCATGATTGCAGTAGATGTAGCTTTGCAAAAAATTCGTCTGCTTTGCCCGTATCACAAAAAGATAGATCAGGTGAAATTCTTCTGCGAAAAACAGCAGAAGGAGTTCCGTTTCTTCTGCCATGGAGAATGTGGCCTACTTGATAAGCTTCAGGATGAAATGGAGAAATCGCTTAAAATCGGAGCCTATGTGGAACAGAAATAAAAAATACAGGGACTGGTTGCGTGCGCAGCTTGGATTCAAATATCAGGAAAGTATGTTCCCTGATGAAAAAGAATATCCGGAACTGAACGAAGAAAAAGTTATGGAGGCCATACATGTTATTTCCGTTGCAAGTAAACTTCCGGAGAATAGGATAAAAGAGGCTGTTATAAAACTTATCAATGAACAGCAAATTCTATTTATGGAATCCGTAAATAGTGTGGCTCAAGCGGTAAGTAAATTTAGTGATGCAACTGCTTTAGCCGCAGAAGCACTTTCAAAGTGTGCCGATAGTATTAAAGAATCAACAAATTCGCGTACTAATAATGCGCCAATATTCTTTATGAGTGATAATCCGATAGCTGTTGATCTGTATTCCGACGAGATATTTAGAGAAAAGGATATTTATTTGGACAGTAACACATACGGAAAAGGATCATACACTGCTACAATAGAAATTCCATATACTACAGAGTTTGAGCGTTTCAGACAAAACATTGTAAACTCACAGATTCTTGTTGTCAGAAGGAATTATTACGACCAGGAAAGATATGAGAGCCAGCATCAGATAGCCAACCGCAACCGCCACACCTCACGCCATGTGCCGTTTTATTTCAGGATTGTCGGCCAGAACCGTCACGTACCCCGAAAGGACGGTAATAAGTACCATACAAAGTTTAACCGAAATGTGCGTCCGAAGGGTACACACTCACATTTTAAGTTTTACAAATAACCAAAACCACAAAAAGAAGAAAAATGAAAACAATCAAGACACACACAGGAAAGATTTATGTAGATTCAGGAAAGAAGCTGGAATTTCTTACCGTGGGAGACTACGGAAAAGAAAACAATATCAAGGCTAATTTCTTGGGCCTGACCAAAGAAATAAACGGTGTGGCCAATACCGAAGTAGATTTGAGCAAGAAATGGGTGGCCACCATCTCTACGCAGAAGGGATGCCCTATGAAATGCAAGTTCTGCGACGTACCCCGTTTCGGATTTCATGGTAACGCTTCGATGGATGAACTGGCCTATCAGATTAGAACCATCATTGAAAATGAATCGGTACTCCACACAGAAAGATTCAACGTACATTTCGCCCGAATGGGAGAACCTACCTGGAATGAAAACGTGCCTTCATTTGCTCTGCATCTGAAAAGGCTCGTAAAGAGATGCGGACTAATGGCAGACACCGTTCATCCGGTTGTATCCACCATGCTGCCAAAAGCCAACAAACGACTGAAAGATTTTATTCTTACCTGGTGCGACATCAAGAACGAGTTCTACCACGGAGAAGCCGGACTGCAGTTCTCCATCAATTCTACCGACGAAGCACAGCGAAACGAATTGTTTGACGGGAAGAGCCTTTCGCTTCAGGAGATTTCCGCATTGGCCAAAGAACTTCCTATGCCGAAAGGAAGAAAATACACTCTGAACTTCCCAGTTACGGCACAAACCATTCTCGATGCAAAGGAACTTTCTGCGCTGTTTGACAAAAAGAAGTTTATCGTAAAAATCACTCCGATTCATGAAACCAGCTCGGCCATAGAAAACGGTTTTGAAGTAACCGGATATTCCGATTACAATGTGTACCGCAAGTTCGAGCAGCCGTTGCTGGAAGAAGGATGGGATGTCATCGTATTTGTCCCGTCGAAAGAAGAAGACTCCGATAGAATCACCTGCGGAAACGCATCAATCAGTGACAAGGAATGATACGCATATTGGTAGTAAATGGAAGCCCGCATGAGAATCGCTCATGCGGGAATGTGGCAAGGTTTATCAAACGGTTTGCCAAAGGGATGCAGGTAGATATTTTCTGGCTCGGGAAACAGGTTGCACAGTGCGATGCGTGCCGGTCATGCAAGCGCGGAGGATTATGCAAGACGGAAGACAGCGTGAACAACTTCGTGCGCATAGCCGGTAATTACGACGGATACCTCTTTGTGAGTCCGGTGTATTACGCTATCATAAGCAGCCAGATGGATGCGTTTCTCACCCGTCTGTTTTATTCTAATCCCAAGCTGATGATGTATAAGCCGGTGGCAGGAATCACCGTTTCCAGAAGAAGCGGGAACACGTCTGCATTCAGTCGGATGAACATGTATTTCCTGATGCACTCCATGATTGTGGTCGGCTCGCAATACTGGAACGAGATTTACTGTGACGAAGATGGAGACTACAAGGAAGATGCCGAAGGTATGCAGACCATAGCCACTTTGGTAGAGAATATGAAATATGTCATTGAAAGCCTTTCCAAGGCTCAAAAACCGATGAAAAGAATGTATGTCCATACAAATTTTATCAGATAATGAATGAATCAGAAGAAAAAGTAATAGTTAGTCGGGCCAGGTTAGACCAGCTAGAGTCCGAACTTGCAAACTTCAAGTCAGGTGTAAAATACAGTGAGCTTCGCAGGAAACTGCATGATTTGGGAAAGGAGAAAGATTCTCTTACAAGGCAGGTTTTTGAGTCAATGAAAGCATACAACGAGACTTCTAAAAAGTTGTATTTACTGGAAGGGATTATGAAAGCCAATAATGTAAACGCAATGAATGTGGCAAAAGAATCTGCCGAAGACAAAAGTACAATAATCCGTCTGAAAAATCGTATCGTAGAACTGGAAAGTACACAAGAAGACATGATCAGATGGATTAAGAAAAACCGCTGGAAACCTTGGAAAAAGTTTTCGTATAATCTATAAAGAATTTGGCAGATAATCATGATTATGTTTAATTATAAAAAATATGACATCAAAAAGTCAATACAAAAGAGGAATTAATCACCCGGTAGTTGCTGTAAATCCTGATGGTACCGTTGCCGGATATTTTGAATCAATAAAAGAAGCAGCAGAAAAATCAGGAAGAGAACGCCATTCAATCACTAATAGTTGTCAGAGAAAATCTATATGCAAAGGATTTCGATGGTATTACGAGAAAGATTTCAGGAAAATATATGAAGGGCAACGCCTGGATGAATTGAAATTTAGTCCTAATCAGAACCGGGAAAAAGATTCAGGACATTTCTGCAAAGGTCATAAATTAAACAGCAGATTCCAAAACTGGTCAAAGGAGAATCAGGAAAGGAGGAGAAAGCTTTCAAAAGAAGTCAGTCTAAGACTTGTAAATGACCCAAACAGCAATTTCGGACCAAACCGGAAATCGCCTCCTGCAATCAGTAAAAAAGTGATAGCATTGTCAACAGGAGAAGTCTATTATTCAGCAGCTGAATGTGCGAGGAAAAACGGTATCGGATTGTCTGCCTTATATGCGTCATTAAGAAGAATGACACGCTGTGGAGGGAAAAAGTACATGTTCTATTCCGTGTATGAGGAAGTGAACAAAAGATTAAAAGAGAAGAAAGTAATTTAGAAAATACTTTTACATAAAAACATAAAAGTATATATGTATAAAAAAACAATCAGACAAAAATGGATCAAAGGATGCAAACCTGGAATGATAAAAGACATTTTTGAAAATCCATTAGATTATGTATAACCAGCCTTGGGCGGCTTAAAGAACCCATCAGAAAAATGAAATACTCAAGCGCTATTGCAATTCTTACACTTGCATTTTTTTCGAGCTGCAGTTGCTCCACAAACAGAGACAGAAGCATGCTGCCTGAAAACCCGACAAACAACCAGACGTATCGCGACAGCAACGGAAACAGCTGGATTTACAATGCCATGCTGATGCGATGGATGATGTCCAGTCCGGGAGGAAACACATACTATTACTATCCGTCGCAGGGTTACTACACCAACTCTTCCGGTGTGCAGGTCACTCCGCCGGCCAGCGTAAGCTCCGGGATCAATCCTTCCCGCTCCTCTTACAGCAGCTCCACTTCTGGGAGTAAAACCACCAGTAAGGGAGCTGTGTTTGGAAGTACCGGACGAGGACATTCAATCTCTGCCTGATGGACGAAGACATCAACTTGTCACCGGTTGAAATGGTAGTTCTGTCCATGACCGTATTTGTGGTGTTCTCACTCGTTCTTCAGGAGTCAATCACCATAAATCCGGAAATGGGCAGACTGCTGTCCTGGATGGACAACGTATGCTGCGTGGTATTCCTTTCGGAATGGATATACCGCTTTGTCCATGCAGAAAAGAAACGGAGCTTTGTCCTTTGCAATTTCATTGACCTGATAGCAAGCATACCTTTCGGCTGGCTTCCGGGACTGAAAGCATTACGACTGATGCGTCTGGTTCAGGTTATAAGAATTGCAGGAAGCGTAAACCGGTTTGCCACCTATTGCCGCCACAATTCCATACAGACAGCAAGGTTCGCATTCTTCATCCTCTTTACGCTGCTCATGATGACGGGTCCGGTGCTTATCCTTTTCTTTGAATATGAGTCCGGTTCAATCAACACGGCCGAGAATGCGCTTTGGTGGACCTACTGCACGGTCACTACCATCGGATACGGCGACCTTTATCCGGTTACAACTGGAGGGCGTATCTTTACGGTATTTGTCAGTCTGGGAGGCATCGGGATGTTCGGAATCCTGTCTACTTTACTTATCAACTATGTAATACATATAAACCATGAAAAGAATAGCGATCAAACCGAGAGAGAACTACCAAAAGAAGATAGAAAACATGGGCTTTAATTTCCACACGGACTACTGGAAAGAAAATGCCTACTATTCCTTCGCCATGAAGGAAATCGAAGAAATTGAAAAAGCTACAAACATGTGTTATGCCATGTATGTAGACGCAGTGCAACACGTAATAGACTACAACCTATTTCACAAGATGTGCATTCCTGCAGGAATGGAGCACGCCATACGCCAGTCATGGGAAAGAGACGACCTTTCTCTTTACGGACGCTTTGATTTCGCGATGATTGACGGAGTGCCCAAGCTGCTGGAGTTTAATGCGGACACCCCTACCTCACTGCTCGAAGCATCCGTCGTGCAATGGCAATGGAAGGAAGATTTGTTCAAAGACTCCGACCAGTTCAATGCCATCCACGAAAGCCTGGTGCAAAGTTTCAAGGATATTCAGGACCGGTACAGAATGGACCGTTATCATTTTGTGTGCTGCCGTGAGAATGTGGAAGACGAAGAAACCCTTCAATATCTGGTGGCAGCAGCCATGGAAGCCGGACTGAACACGGCAGAAATCGAAATGGAACAGCTCAATCTGGACGAAGGTGCGTTTTACGACCCATCCGGAGAAAGAATAAGATGCTGTTTCAAGCTATACCCCTGGGAGTGGATGATGAACGAGAGCCAGGAAGGATGTACGGCCGACATTCTCTGGCTGGAGCCTATGTGGAAATCGCTGATGTCAAACAAGGCCATGCTTCCTATCCTGAGTGAGCTTTATCCGGATTCTCCCTACATACTGAAATGCACAGACCACTTGACACCCGGCATGAAAAACTATTGCAGAAAGCCGGTGTTCAGTCGTGAAGGTGCCAATGTCACGCTGGTAAAAGACGGACAGGTTATCGAACAGACGGATGGTGATTACGGCGAAGAGGGCTATGTATATCAGGAACTGGCGGAAATCCCTTCTTTCGACGGTAAGTATCCGGTTATCGGTTCCTGGGTGATAGGAGGAGTTTCTGCCGGTATGGGTATCCGCGAAACTTCGTCCAAAGTTACAGACAACCTGAGCGAATTTATCCCTCATATCATTGAATAAGCCATGTCAGAACAGAAAACCATCAGTCAGGCGGTCAAAGAGGAGTTTCTGGACCTGACACGCTGGGCCAACAACATGATCCGGCAGCTTCAGACCAACTTCGAGACACAGCATGTATGGCCGGGGGGATTCCCCGGTCCGTACATCGGATACCGCAATACGCCGGCAGCTAAAAAAAGCACCGGACAGGCTTACCGTCGCATGTATGCCAAGGTGTTCAATGGGGCCGGAGGTGACACAAAGAAGATTTCCTTCTTCTTCAACTATTACCTATATTTCGTGGATATGGGTGTCGGTGCGGGACAGCCCATCGAAGATGTGGAACGAAGCAAGGATGCCCGTTTCAACCAGCTTTATCAGATATGGAAGGAAGAAGGCGACCGCCAGTCACGACCTATCATTGCCATGGAGGTGCGTCACCAGCTCCGGCGACTGGAAGTGCTCGTGTCGTCCTATTATCAGGACTTCATAGAAAACGGCGTACTGGTTTCTTTCCAGGATGAATTTAAGCGGAGCAATTATAAATTCCGAATGAAATGAAAACGGTAATTAGAATATTTTCGAACACGTTTCTACTGGTAGGAATGTATTTCCTCCAACAGATAAGGATAGAACTGGCCATTCTTCTTTTAGGTGTATTCCTCATGTTCCAAAAAGAATCGGAACTGACTAATCTTCTGGGAGGGATTATCACAGCAGCTATGATAATCATGTTGCTTTATGCTGAATTAGGAGAATTAGGGATATGGATTTCATTACTGACTTTTGCTTTCATTGGATTTATAAAGTCATTGGATGAAGAAATAAGAAAACCTACAAAATTTTAATTATGACAGAATTAAAAGAAATCATCGAAGAATGGGATACGAAGTATAAGCCCATGCAACACACTATCGAAACGACCGGAAACGGTGTACTGGTATCGTTTCAGGACGAGTTTAAGCGGAGCAATTATAAATTCCGAATGAAATAAACATGGGAAAATTATACAAGCATTTTAAAGGCGGGATATACAAGCTATTGTATATAGCCACGCATTCCGAAACAAAGGAAAAGCTGGTTGTCTACCGGTCACTAAAAGACAACAAAGTGTACGCACGTCCCTACTCCATGTTTTTTGAAGATGTGGCACCTGGTATAAAAAGATTTACATTAATCAAACTAAAAAGGACTCCATGACAGAATTAAAAGAAATCATCGAAGAATGGGCCACAAAGTACAAGCCCATGCTTCATACGCCCGGAGAAACCGGAAAGAACAAACGGTTTTTCCTTTTCGACAACATTGTAGCTATTCCCTCGTTTATGAGCAAGCTACCCGACGTGAAATCGCCTTGTGTGGGCTACGAATTTGCCCAGGACGGGACGATCAGAGGCGGTCTGGACAAACCTGTGCACGTGGTTTATTTCCTCGTTAAAACGGATAATATGAAGCCGACGGACAAGCAGCAGTCATACGAAGCCATTCAGGAAGCAAAGATGCACATGCAGAAGTTCCTAGCCTGGCTCCGCGAGCAGCAGGAGAAACGAAAGATTTTCCGGAACATAAACATTGAAACGGAGGAGCTTCACTATTCAACCTACGGACCTTTCCTGAACAACTGGTATGCGGTCTTCGTAGAACTGACCGATGT
>ERZ1032130.61-NODE-61-length-33644-cov-5.967489_pt1 | contig 33644 bp, 33 predicted proteins | sample MGYA00517879_ERZ1032130 | MGnify/ENA primary metagenome ERZ1032130 (study PRJEB33719, sample SAMN04262597) | wastewater metagenome | biome: rural village; feature: animal feces; material: feces | host: Bos taurus | place: El Salvador | collected 2012-01-31 ...
AAATTCCGAAGAACATTCCGATGAAGAAGGAAAATGCCAGATTTTGTGCCAGCCAACTCGCATTGCTAGTGTGTTCTAATCAAAATATAATAGTGCTAAAATGGCAGAAGCATTAGGAGTAGTCCGTATCCCGGATTCTACCTTGTTACAGTCTGGCCGGAGGATGTGGCTTTCATAGTGTTTAATAACGATGCTGTTATGCATCGGGTTATATTTTGCGAGTAGCAATTTCATTGTTATCAGTCCATGTGTTTGAATTGGAGGTAAAAAGCCCATAGGCTTATTTTTAAACGATGACCGCCGCGACCGGTAACTGTGTTGGAAGTGTAGCCGGTTTATGAAAATATGACAAAAGTCATATTAAAAATAGTTCTTTTTTCACTATCGCACCTTTTTTTAACTTGATAAGATATCAATGTAGTAAGAAATGTCCAATAAAGGAGAGAACAAGATGGAGAATATTATTTTAAAAACCACAGATTTAACAAAGAAATATAACAATAAAGTAGTAGTTGATAATTTGAATATTGAAATTCGAAAAGGTGAGATTTTCGGGTTATTGGGGCCGAATGGAGCAGGTAAAAGTACTACTATGAATATGATTTGTTCGATTGTGCGACCAACGGCAGGAGAGATTGAATTGCTTGGAAAAAATCCATGGAAGCAGAAGAAAGACGTTATTCATAAAATTGGTTACATCCCACAGGAACTTGCCATTCATGGCAATCTCAAAGCTTGGGAAAATGTAGAATTGTTTACTTCCCTTTATGGAATAAGGGGAGAAAAACTTAAAAAAGCGGTAAATGAGTCTTTGGAGTACGTAGGTTTGTTTGAGCGTAAGAATGAATTTGCCAAAAATTTTTCCGGTGGTATGAAAAGAAGATTAAACATAGCTTGTGCGATTGGACATAATCCTGAGCTGCTGATTTTTGATGAGCCGACTGTTGGGATTGATCCGCAGTCCAGAAACTTTATTTTGGATAAGATTAAGGAATCAAACAAAAAAGGTGCTACGGTTATTTATACAAGCCATTACATGGAGGAAGTGGAAGCAATTTGTACTCGGATTGCTATTATGGACAATGGGAAAATAATTGCTTGTGGAACCAGCGATGAGTTAAAAAAGTTAGTTAATGGAGGAGACGAGAATATTACATTAGAAGAAGTTTTCTTGACATTGACAGGCAAGAAACTTAGGGATTATGCGGAATAGTGAGGGAATAGATATGATTCGTTATTTGATAAAAAACAACTTTAAACTTATGTTCCGCAATACTTGGAGTATAGTAGTTATGCTATTGGGGCCTGTTTTGGTTATTGCAGTATTATCCAGTGCATTTTCAGAGTTAATGAAGTCTTATGAAGGCGTGGAGGAATTTGCAGTTGGATATCGCGTTCAAAAGGACACAATTGAAGATGATACAATGCTTGAATTTGCCAAACTTGCGGGAGAAGAGACAGGGATTCTATTTTATGAATATCCGGAAGGTGAAGTAAAGGATATTATGGAGAAAAATGAGCTTGCAGGATTTGTGGAGCTCTCCAAGGATACATATGTAGTATATAAAAGTGCCGATTATGAAGTGGAAGGTATTACGCTGGAATATTTTATGAATAAAGTGATAAATGCGGGAGTAAATGCTTTTTTGCAAATGCAAGGTCAGGATAATATTGTATTGCCGACAGAAGAACTGGAATTTATGCCGGCAGTTAATTCAAGAGACTATTATGGCATTGTGTATATCGTATATTTTTGCTGGTGCGGAATGATATGCGCAACAGGAGTTCTTAGTAGTGAAAAGAGATATGGAATTATGCGTAGATTTCAGGTCTCCAATATATCGGAGACGCAAAATTATATTGGAAAGTTTATTCCGATTATTTTAACGGTATCGGTGGGAATGGCGGTTGCGACAGGAATAACCATATTATTTTATGATATACATTGGGGAAATCCGCTTTTATCTACACTCATTGTTTTTATGATGATATTAGCTGGAACTGCATTGGCTATGATGATTTACAATATTTCTAACAGCTTGGTTATTACGATTATTATGCAATTTACCATAGTGTGGTTTTTGGGCTTTTTTGGAGGAAGCTTTGAAACCTATATGTTTTCCAGTCTACCGGATGTGATAAAACATTTGTCACCGATATATTATGGCAATCGAGCATTGGTAGAGCTATCCTGTATAGGTAAGAGTGATTATGTGGCAGGTGCAGTGTTGTATTCTTTAATAATTACTGTAATTTGTTCTGCAATTGCAATATTAGCAGGTAATATCAGAAAGGGAGGTAGAGTATGATTTCATTAGTTAAAATGAGCCTCAAATTGTTATTGAGAAACAAAGGCTTTTTGTTTTTTCTTTTGGTAACACCAGCATTGTCAGCACTTATTTTGAGTATAAAAATGGATCATACCGTGTATGGTGATTCTACAGATAAAGCAGTAGTTTTAGAATTGAATGACCATACAGAAAAAGCGGTTTATGTAGGAGATACATCGGCTTGTATTATTAAAGTTTATGATGCGTCAAAGTCTGAACTTTCAGATTTTGTATTAAATCAAATAGCTGCAAACGGTATGTTTTCGGTTTGTCGTGCGGATGTTAGAGGCATGTCGGAGGAGAATGCTTTGGCAGATGCTAAAAAAGATGCTTATGACGACAGAGTAGGAATGATACTCTATTTAAAAGAGGATTTTGATAAGGCAATATTAGAAGGAAAATGGGAAGATGGAGTGCAATTATATGTTGTATCGGAGGATGAACGACAGGAACTTTTTATAACTGAGTTTACGGACTTGCTTGCAAGAATAAAGAAGGTGCAAGCCCTTGTGGGTGATGACATAATTGTAATGTTGGAAACGTTGACAAAGATTCAGGATAATTTGCCTGAAAAAAAGGTAGTGAGCTTTGTCGGCAAGGAAGAAGTTGCATTGACAAAAGAACAGGTAAACCAACGAACACAAATCGGTTATGCTTTTGCATTCATTACATTGGGATTTTTATTCTGTGGTGTTTGTGTGGCACATTCAGTAATTGAGGAACAGAATAATAAGGTGTTTACCAGAGTTATGTTGACAAAACTAAGCCGCAGAGACTATTTTATCTCTAAATTTGTCGTAGCATTCGTGATTAGTGTGATGCAAACGCTGGTACTTGCGGTATGTTTATCGGTTATTCCCGGATTGGATGTTGGTATGAGTACTCCAAGTTTTCTTGTGATAATCTTCCTATTAGGATTAATATTTAGTACTTTGAGTCTTTTACTTGGTGTAATTCTTGGAGATGTTATGAGTTCCAATTATGCTGCGTTTGCAATCTGGAGTATTTCAGCATTGTTGGCAGGTTTGTATTTCCCATTGGATGATACGACAAAAGCATTGAAAACTCTTTCTTATTTGATGCCACAGAGATGGTTTATGGATGCATCGGAATTATTATTAGTTGGGGAAAAAAGCGCTTATTCTATGATATTATGTGTTACAGTAGCCTATTTAATTGTTATTGTGAGTGTAGGCGGTGTTGGACTTAAGATAAAGAAGTGTGAGTAGAGAGGAAACAGACCATGAGTGAACGATTTAGGGAGCATTATTTTATACTGCTTCGAATTGCATTATTATTAATATTGGAAATCTATATTGTTTTATCACAGTCTGTGTTGACAGGGGCATCCGTAAAGGTGCTCCTGCTTCTTGCGTCATTTATTGGAGTAGTTGTAGGAAAGGAATTAGTGGAGCGACGATTTCGGTTTTTATTTTTAGGAATTGCGGGAGTTTTATTGGTTACTATGGTATTTACGCTGGGAACAACATTTATGTTGTTGGGAGTTTTTTTGTGTTATGAGGTGTTAGCTCATTTTAGACCTCGGATATTTTGGTATTTTATGCCTTTGGGATTTGCTTTTGTGCCTAGTGTTATCGGCGGTTCGGTACAGTTGATGATTGCAGTTTTAATAGGATTTATTTATTGCCAGAATGATTTTGTGGTTGAGTCCTATCGGAGGCAAACTAAAGAAGATACAATTATGGAACAGACACTAAAGCATAGTATGAACCAAAGGGAACATGAAATGAAGGAGGAAGTTCGAAAGAGCTTATTGATGGCAGAAAATCAAATGCTTGAAGAACGGGCAGAACTTTCTCAAACCTTGCACGATAAATTGGGACATAACATTAATGGTTCCGTATATCAGTTGGAAGCAGTAAAAGTGCTGATGGAAAAAGAACCGGAAGCATCTAAGAAAATGATACAGGCAGTCATTGACCAGTTGCGTAGTGGTATGGACGAAATTCGGATGATTCTTAGAAAAGAACGCCCCAAGAAGTATAAACTTGCAATATTACAGTTAGAAAAACTATGCGAAGATTGTAGGACAAAAGGTGTAGAGGCGGAGCTTATTACAGAGGGAGAACTTAAAGAGATTCCTGAGAAGTATTTGGAAGTTATTTTGGACAATGCGTTTGAAGCGGTATCCAATTCTATGAAATATGCGAAGTGTAGCAGAATAAAAATTAGTGTGTATGTGTTGAAGCAAATGATACGTTGTAGCATATCGGACAATGGCGTGGGTTGTAGTGAAGTGATTGACGGCATAGGAATTTCGGGGATGCGCAAAAGAGTGAGAGAAATTAACGGTATTTTGGATTTTGAAACCGAGGCAGGATTTACAATCAATATGTTGTTGCCGTTATAGAAAGGTGTGACTGTATGGATAAGATAAAAGTAATTATTGCGGATGATAGCGACTTTGTAAGAGATGGAATGCGAATTATACTGGAAGTGGATGAAGATTTTGAGGTGCTTGGCTGTGCAAGAAATGGTCGAGAGGCAATCGAAATTGCCAAAGAAGGTGTACCGGATATTTTTCTTATGGATATACAGATGCCTGAAATGGATGGAATCGAAGCTACCAAGTATATTGTAGAAAACAATTTGGGAAAAGTTTTGATCCTTACTACTTTCGATGATGACGAGCTGGTACAGAATGCTCTAAAAAACGGTGCTAAAGGTTATCTGATTAAGAACCATACACCGGAACATTTAAAACAGATGATAAAATCTGTATATAATGGCACAGGTGTTATGGAAGATGCTATATTAGAAAATCTGGCAAAAAATACGGATATCAAATCAAACGGATTTTCTGAAGAAGGCTATACTGCTCGTGAGATGGATATTATTAAGGCTGTGGCAGATGGGTTGTCTAATAAAGAGATTGCAAATAAACTTTTTATCACAGAAGGTACAGTGAAGAATTATATTACTTCTATTTTGGCAAAAGAGAATTTATCTCATCGTACAGCGTTGGCGGTATATTATCTGACTGGGAAGAAACAAGGATGATAGCTGTTGAAGTATAAATTTGGTTGACACAGTATCGGATAATAGGAGATGAAATAAAATGTTAGGAGTATGTTTTAGTGGAACCGGCAATATAGGTGCCTTAATAATTGTCCGAAGCAAGCAATGTCATTGCTGGGAAAAACAGTTGTGGAGCAGAGCGTGATTGAGAAATATTTGAGGAAGAGATGTGTCTAAGAATGCGATAAATAAATAATTATGAAAAATATATTGACAAAGCAGACCACAAGATGTAGTCTAAAAATAAGACTACACTTTGTGGTCTTGTTGCAGGAGGTATAAATAATATGGAAATTCAATTAGGTGTTATTGAGGCAAGATACGCAGATATGATATGGGAGTATGAACCGGTTACATCTTCGGAACTGGTGAAAATGACTGCGGTAGAGTTTAATTGGAAACGTACTACAGCGCACAATGTTTTAAGAAGGTTGATTGATAAGGGATTGTTTCAAAATGAAAATGGACTGGTAACAGCCGTGATATCCAGAGAGGAATTCTACTCTAGGCAAAGTAAGCAATATGTGGAGAATACCTTTGCGGGTTCCCTTCCGGCATTTATTGCAGCCTTTACACAAGATTCTAAGCTAACATCAGAGGAAGCGGAAGCAATTCGTAAGATGATTGACAGGGCGGAGGAAAAGTGAGTATGGGAGAAGTTTTTATAAAACTTTTGAATATGAGCATTACAGCAAGCTGGCTGATTTTAGCGGTATTATGTGTTCGTCTTTTATTCCGAAGGATACCTAAATGGGTTACTTGTTTATTGTGGGGCGTGGTGGCAATCAGACTGATTTTTCCGTTTTCCATAGAAAGTGAATTTAGTTTGCAACCAAGTGCTGAGCCTATTAAGTCCAGTGCTATGGTAGAGGGAGAAGTAGTGCCGTATGTACCATCGGTGGATAGCAATTTTATCATTGTGGAGAATACGGTAAATCCCATATTGGCGGAAACCTTTGCCTATCAGGAAACGAAAAGTGTGGCACCACTGCAGGTATTTACAGGAATTGCAGGGAATGCTTGGCTGTGTGGAATGGTGGTGCTTCTTGCCTTTGCGGTAGGAAGTATGGTTAGGTTGTATCTTTTGGTAAGAGAATCGGTTGGTTACAAGGAAAATGTATATATCTGCGATGCAGTAAAGTCTCCCTTTATTTTAGGTATTCTCAAGCCTAGAATTTATCTTTCGTCTGCTTTAAGTGAGGATGAGATGGACTTTATTATTGCGCATGAAAAAGCGCATTTGCGGAGAAAAGACCACTTTTGGAAACCTTTTGGTTACTGCCTTTTGTGTATTTACTGGTTTAACCCTCTTTGCTGGCTTGCTTATATTATGCTCTGTAAAGATATTGAACTTGCGTGTGATGAAAAAGTAATCAGAAATTTAACCTTTGAAGATAAAAAGCAGTATTCAAAAGTTTTAGTGAATTGTGCACAGCAAAGGAAGCTGGTTTTTGCCTGTCCATTAGCTTTTGGCGAAGTGGGAGTGAAGGAAAGAGTAAAATCAGTATTGAACTATAAAAAGCCGGCATTTTGGATAACTTTGATAGCAATCGTAGTATGTGTTATCGTTGCAATCTGCTTTTTAACAAACCCTTCGAGGGAGTATCAGATAAGAGTTACTATTCCGGCGGGGAGCACTGCGGCTTTTTGTTATTCAGATGAAGAAATCAGCCCAAAAGGTGATACACTTATTGTTGCAACCGGTGAAGGGCTGGGAGACGCGGAAATTATTTTGCTTCCGGTAGAAGTAAGGGAGGAGAATGCCTATGACGAATCTGCATACATAACACCCGGAATGCCTGCGAAGATGGATGTAGAAAAAGGGGCATGGTTTAAAATCGGTGTGAATATGCAAAATCCAACCATAGAAGATATTGATGTTTATGTAAGTGTTAAAAATGTAGAAGTAAGGATTAGATCTGTTGTTGGTGAAGAGCAGGAGATTCATAGAAATGAGCAAATGTCCAAACAGGAGCAAGTATTGGAGGCAGAATCGCAGAGCAAAGAGAAGACGATTTCATCAGAAGAACTGGTTAATCAAATCATAGACAATTCTTATTACGAGCGGGAAGGTTTCAAAGAGGTTCATCTGACTTACGTGGTAATTGAAGATGAAGATTTTGCATATTACAATGACGAGCCGTGGGAAACAGATGCACAACGGGATGCGCTGGCACAACATGCGTTAAAAGAGTTGTATGATGTGACGGGATTTCAAGTGGAAGAATGTGTTTATACTACGGATGGAAGGAGCAGGTTTATATTTGGTAAAAGTGCGGAATATATAGACAAATCCATAGCCTTTTATACAAGAGATTATGGCTGGCTACTTGCGGGTGAAACTGTTCCGTATATGGGATTTGTCAATGCGAGGACGGTGCATTATTCTGACGTTCAACAATTGGTTTCTCCATATCACGATCCGGAGTGGCAGGGGAATGGTGCCATACCGACATGGTTTTTGGTGCATAGTGGTATTTATGGTGGCGAAGAACTGACAGGCTTTGATGCTGTTAATTTGGATGACACGGTTTTTACGCATATAAATATGCAATTTGATGGTGGCTACTATAGGGTGGTAATGAACGAAGGAATTGAATCGCTGGCCGAGATTGCAGGACCCTATTATACAAATGATTCAGAAAATCAGAGAGAAAGTAATGTGACGGATAAAGATTACCAAAGTATCGAAGATAAAGTATACCGAAATCTTATCAGGGAAATGATGGAAACCAATGTATTTCCGGCCACAGAAGGAACGCAATGCAGTGGAATGCCCTATGAAAACTCGTATTCTATTATGGATATCGATGATGACGGGAAAGAAGAGTTGCTTATAAATTTTGGTAATGCATCTTATATGGCAGGAATGGTGTTGTATATATATGACTATGATAGGACAACGAAAGAGGCATATATTCAATATTCCGGTTTCCCGGATATCACGGTTTATGACAACGGATACATTAAGGAGGCGGCCTCTCACAATCACGGCCGCTCTAATTTAGATGATTTTTGGCCATATCAATTACTTCAATATGATGCCGAAACAGATAAGTATGAAAATGTTGCGGGTATAGATGCGTGGCAACATATAATTTATGAAGGGAGTGACCCTGACCCGGATTTCCCAAAAGAGAAAGATTTGGATGGAGACGGAATCGTATATTACTCATGGGATGAGGGGTATTACGAACCGACTATGATAATGGACAATGCAGAATATGAAGAATGGCGTGAAAAGTATAATGCCGGAAATGTGAAAAAAATAAGTTGGTATCCTATTATTTCGGAAGAGGAGTACAATGAAATGTTTCCGAGTACAGCGGTTGGATAATGAAAAAAATCAGTTTACATTTTTCTTTTCTATGCTATAATACTATTTGAATGGTAGAAATATAGATTTAAGCTATATGGCTACAGGGATTAAATTATCTTAATAAGTTTTGAGCTTAAAAAGAAAATCCAGCTTTTTTTGCAGGGAAAGAGCAGAAGTAAAATCCTCAATGCAGATACGCGATGCATGGGGATTTTACTTTTTTACAAACTATCAGGTTATATGATACAATAATATAAATACAAATGAAGTGGTTGGTGGAGAATAAGATTGATATGGAAAAAACATTAAATGCGTCTTTCATTTATGGCATTGATGCAGTTTTGTCACTGCTTTTAGCTTGTGGATATTGCGCAGTCGTACGTAAGAAAGAAATGTGGCTCATATGGCTTTATTTCTCTGTTTTTGTTGCGAATATCGGTTATTTTGCGTTATCTATTTCAAAAACAGTAGAAGAGGCACTTTTAGCAAACAGACTTGCGTATTTAGGGTGTGTATTTTTACCACTCTTTATGCTGATGACCATTATGAAGGTTTGTAAAGTGAAATGTACTACGGTGGTCCGTTTTATATTTATTACAATCAGTAGTCTGGTATTTTTGATTGTGGCAAGTCAAGGTTATTTGAGTCTGTACTATAAAGAAGTATTCCTTGTATTTGTCAATGGTATGGCCAAACTACAAAAGGTATACGGACCTTTGCATAATTTATATTATATATATTTGTTTGCATATTTTCTTATAATGCTGGGAGTCATTTTCTATGCTGTTCTTAAGAAAAAAGTTGTATCATACAAGCATGCGGGATTACTGGCAGTAGTGGTGTTGTTTAATATTGCTATTTGGTTAGTAGAACAGTTTATTAATTGGGACTTTGAGTTTTTATCCGTTTCGTATATTGCGTGTGAATTATTACTTTTGTTTTTGTATGGTATGATTCAGGATTATGAAAGGGCAATGGAGCAAGGCTATAATCAAAGTGAAAAGAGTTCTATGCAAACAATAGATATTGATACCATCAAAAATAGCTGGCCGGAAGTGAATCAGCTTTCTAACAGGGAGATGGATGTTCTGGTGCAAATGCTTGAGGAGAAAAAACGTAAAGAGATTGCAGAGGAACTTTGTATCACCGAGAATACTGTGAAGAAACATATTTCCAGTATTTTTGCTAAGCTTGGTATTACAAATAGAAATGAACTGCTTGAAAAAATAGGGAAATCATAGTGTGAAAAAGCCGGTATTATCACCGTTTTTTTGCTGTGTTCAGTATATTGAAGAACAAATAAAATATAACTACCCCATAAAATGGTACTGCTACTACCTAAAGGGGTAATAGATAAAAATAGCCAAAGAGCGTAATATTTTATAAAAAATATGGTTTTTGGAGGTTTATATGAAAGGTCTTTTAAAAACGTTGAAAGGGAAGATAATGGTAGCTGCTGCAGGTGTGGTTGTTGTGGCAACAGTTGTAGCAGGAATTGTATCTTTGTTATCAAGGGAAGAAAGTTATCGTTCTATTGCAGTCGACGGACTGCAGGGAAGTACAATTATTACAAGTGAGACTGTAGGAGAAAAAGAAGCCTATAAAGGAATGTATTTGAATTCAGGAGATGATGTTCAGGTACAAAGCGATGCAAATCTTACATTAAAAATTGATGCGGATAAACATTTATATGCCGGGGAAAAAACGCATTTTAAAGTAGAATATGCGGATGGCGAAAAAAGCAATAAAAAGGTCATTCATTTAATGGAAGGTTCTACACTTAATCGTTTGGAGAATGCATTAAAGGATGGAGAGAGCTATACCGTAGAAACACCGAATGCGACTATGGCTGTCAGAGGAACTGTTTTTCGTGTGACAGTGGATAGAGACGAGGATGGTTTGATATATACTTTGGTGGAAGTATTAGATGGTAAAGTGCAGGTGGATTTGAAACAGGAGAATGGTGATTACAATGGTGTATCGGATACCTTTGAGCCGGGTGAATCAGCACTTATCAGAGGTAATACAGAATTTGCGGAATTTGTTGTAGGAGAAGATGGAACTTACAAACAGGAAATCGCCTATAAAGAAATTCCACAGGATGTAGCGAAGGTTTTAGTGCAGTACATAGATGATGGTGAAGAAATTTGTATCGGCAAGGAACTATTAATGGATTATACGGAACTTGCTGAACATAAGATGGAAACTATCACAGGGAAAGAAGCAACTTGTACAGAAGATGGTTATAAAGAGGTATGGTGTATTGTATGTAATGAAGTAACGGAAACGGTTAAGGTTCCGGCAACAGGACATACACTGGCAGATTGGGAAATAGCAAAAGATCCTACCTGTTTGGAAGCAGGAAGCAGACAGAGAATTTGTAGTGTGTGTAAAACTTATTTTGAGGAAGAAGAAATTGCTGCTTTGGGTCATATAAAAGGCGAATATCAAGTGACAAAAGAGGCAGATTGTACGCATACCGGAACGCAGACAGCAACCTGCACAAGATGTGGTGCAGTAGTGGATGAGGTGGAAATTGCGGCGACAGGTCATACACTGGGTGGTTGGACAACAGTCAGAACTGCAACCTGTACATCAGGCGGCTTGAATCAAATTAAATGTACAGTATGTGGTGAGGTGGCACAGACAAGCACGACAGCAGCACTGGGACACAGTTATGGAGCTCCGGAGGTAGTGGATGCAACCTGTACAGTAGATGGCTCGAGTACAGAAATATGTTCAACTTGTGGGGATACTCAAACAACGGTTTTAAAAGCACCGGGTCACAAGTTGAGTGCAGATATGACGGAACATAAACTGAATTGGGATGCTTCCGGTCAGACACCAACAGGAGCAATTTGTATCCAAGCTTGTACAGTTTGTGATGAAACTGTAGAGACGGAAAGTACAATAACAGTAGATGAGTATGGTGCTCTGTTTTGTGATAACTGTGGTATGAATATTCCATACTAATAGTCATAATGAATTAAAAAATCCTCTCAGATTCTATTGTAAAGCGATAGAAATCCGAGAGGATTTTTATGTTACAGTTAATTAAGTGTATCAATAATCTTTAAAAGCTGTTTTGCACGATTATCCCACAAGTGATTTTCGCGTGCTTTCGTATTACCGTTAGAAGCAATTTTTGTCCGTGTTTCCTCGGAGAAAAGCAGCTCTTTTATAGCGGATGGCAGAGCCTTTAAATTGTTTAAATCAAATAACACCAAATCTTCACCATCAACGAAGAGTTCACTAAGCTGTGTACTGGTGTCGGATACAACGACGCTACCATTTAGCATGGAATTGGCAATTCGTTCCGTAAATCCATCCTTGTGCCAAGCCATAATATTGAGCGACACTTTTGATGAAGCCATAACCTTAAGACTGTCATCACCTGTAACAGACGGATGAATTTTTAAACAAGGATGTTTGGAAAAAGGTGATGCCTTCCAACTGCTGCCATAAACATTTATCTTAACACCGCCATCTAAAAGTGTACGGATGACTTTCTCACGGTAATAATACATTACGCCAAAGAACACATATCTTAGCTCAAAGAGCATCTCCAAAAACGCATCATCCGATAACTCCATTTGATAATGCGCTAATACCTCAGAAAGTACTTTTTCAGAAGGCATATTTACGTTATGTCTCATTTCTATCAGAAAACGATTTGCAATATAGCGCATCTTTTTATCAAAAGATTTAATTTTCGCAATAATCGTTCTGTAATTATAATAGGTACCGATAAAGGAAACATCGTATTGCTTTTTCGCATCCACGGCTACCTGTTCGCAGGAAATTCCCGCAGGTGTAAAAAAGAAGCAGTCTTTGATGTTTTTATAATGTTTCTTTGCAAAATTCATATAGTTGCGGTCGTGTATCAATAAATAATAATCCTCAGGTCCCGCCATTAAATGCTCTTTTAACAGGACGGGATGGTCTAAAATCATATTGAATTTCGGACCGATGATTTTATCGTGCAAATTCGTTATTTTATCCTGCATTTTTACGGAAAAAAGGTAGGTCTGTATGCCCACAACGGCTTTAAAACGCACACCGCAGTATTTGGTGATAGAAGACAGCTCCTCCTTGCTGACATCAAAAATTTCAATACGTTGGCGGCATTTTATAAGTGCCTTAGTCAGTTCGTCGGCAAATACATTCAATTGGTTATAGCACGTGTCATCACCTCGGTAAATTAAAATCGGACGTGTATCATCATCAATTTCATAAAACTCCGGAGCGTGCGAAAGCATTTTTTCGAGCCACTTTGTTCCGGCACCCGGGTCAGGAAGAGAAGCGGCGCAGCCAAGAAGTGTCTGCACTACCGGGTTAAATAATTCATTTTCCATAAGAATTTTGGAGTATTTTCCGGCTACATAACAGTCTGTACGAAATTCCTCCCAGAGTAAATCCGAAGAGGATTCGCTGGTGTTCATATCGGAAGTGTTTGCATCGAAATGGGTTGCATCAGAATCCGCTACATCAAAAACAGATGTACCGACTGCTTTTAAAGGAAATTCCAGAACAGCACGAAGCAAAAATTCATAGTTTTGTTTTGCACTGAGGCGTAAATTCATATTGCCCACAGTAGCGTATACTTCGTCAGGACATACAATTTGACCATTTGCCAAAGTATCATTCAGCAGTAAATCGAAAAAAGAAATATATTGTTCTGTGCCCTTTGGCAGAGAGTCGGTATAGCAAATGATTTCTGACATAAATCCTCCGAAAATCCAGTGATTAAAAGTTTCTATATTACATTCTATTATAGAATAGATACCTATAAAAAAGCAATCATAATGCAAGGCCGGCGTGGCAGGGAAGCCTAATAAAAGTTGCTTTTTAATAGTACATCACATATAATGAAGTCTGTGAGGAAGGTGAAAAAATGTTATTTAATTCCTATATATTTATTCTGCTATTTTTGCCTATCTGTATATTAGGTTATTTTGGTTTGAACCACTTAAAAAAATATAATTTAGCACAGGTTTTTTTACTGGGAATGTCGCTGTGGTTTTACGGATATTACAATCCTAGTTATCTGTTGATATTGATTTTCAGTGTTTTGATAAACTATGGGGTGTATTTACTTCTCGGGAAAACAGAGAAAGCTTCGATGAGGAAGGTGTTGATGATTGGCGGCGTTTGCATAAACGTGGGAATCCTTCTTTATTTTAAGTATATGGACTTCTTCATCGGCAACATAAACGGGATATTTAAAACCGATATAGATTTTTTGAGAATCGCAATGCCACTGGGAATCAGTTTTTTTACGTTCCAGCAGATATCCTTTATTGTGGATGCGTATCGTGGAGAAATTCCTAAGTACAATTTCTGGCATTATGCCTGTTTTGTCACCTATTTCCCGCAGCTTATAGCAGGTCCGATTGTGACTCACGATGAACTGGTACCGCAGTTTAATGACATAGAAAAGAAGAAACTGAATTCAGAAAATCTGGCAAAGGGATTTTATATTTTTACGTTGGGACTTGCAAAAAAGATTCTGATTGCGGATATGTTCGGAAAACTGGTCTCCTATGGATATGAGGTGACTGATACCTTAAATACGTTGACGGCAATCATCGTGATGTTATCCTATACAATCCAGATATATTTTGATTTCAGCGGTTACTGTGATATGGCAATCGGTCTTGGAAAAATGATGAACATTGATTTGCCGCAGAACTTCAATTCGCCATACAAGGCGCTTACAATCACGGAATTCTGGGACAGATGGCATATGACGTTAACCAGATTTTTTACAAAGTACGTATATATACCACTTGGCGGAAGCCGAAGGGGTACAGTGAGAACGTATGTGAATGTATTTTTGGTATTTTTAATTAGTGGCTTCTGGCATGGAGCCAGTTGGACTTTTGTGGTTTGGGGAATTATGCATGGTGTGTTCAGCATTATCACCAGAATCTTTAAGAAATTTTTTGACAAGATACCTTCTGTTATAAACTGGCTTATAACCTTTGGATTTGTGAACGTGGCATGGGTATTTTTCAGGGCAGAAACCTTCACGCAGGCACTGGCTGTGTTAAAAGCAGCTTTCACGTGGAATTTCGCAGGATTTGATAGCACATATATCACGCTGATAGAATCGACGGAATTGGTGGAGCTGATGGATATATTTTCACTCAGAACGGTTTGTCCACCGATTATTCTTGTGGGATATTTTATAGTGGCGTTTGCATTACTCCTTGGGAGCAAAAATGCCTATGAAAAAATGCAGGCATTTAAGCCCACATTTTGGAAGCTTGCAACCACAATGTTTTTGCTTGTTTGGAGTATTTTTTCCTTCGCGGGAATCAGTACCTTCTTATATTTTAATTTTTAAAAAGGAGAACCCTCAATGAAGAATAAGTTCACAAAATGGGTGGTCTTGTTTTTGACAACATTTGTTCTGATTCTTGGAATTATGGGTGGGTTTGTAGCATTTATTGACCCATATTTTCATTATCATAAACCGCTTAGTTTTGTAAAATATGAACTGAATAACGAAAGGTACCAGAACAATGGTATTGTGAAGCATTTCGAGTATGATGCGATAATCACGGGAAGCAGTATGACAGAGTGTTTTAAACCATCTGAACTGAATGCACTTTTCGGGGTGAATGCCATCAAGGTGCCTTATTCCGGCGGTAGCTACAAAGAGGTAGGGGACAATTTGAAAATTGCAATGGAATATAATCCTGATGTGAAAATGGTGGTGCGTTGTATTGATGCAAATGCATTTTTTACCGATAAGGATTTGGTCAATTATACAGATTATCCGGACTACCTCTATGACGATTCCATTTGGAATGACGCCAGCTATTTGTTTAATAAAGAAATTCTGATTACAGCTCTTCAGAACCTGCGGGGATATCTTGTAGAGAAGAATAACTATATGTCCTTTGACGATTATGTAAACTGGAGTAATTATTCCCAATACGGAGAAGAGGCGGTTCGCGCCGCGTACAACAGGGATGAAGTGGAAGCTGTAAAAGAGATGCTTCCGATTACGGAGGTCGAATATAAAATGATGGATGAGACAATCGAACAAAACATTACTTCCATCGCAGCCGAGAATCCGGATACACAGTTTTATTTATATATCTCCCCCTACAGTATTTTCTGTTTTGAGTATTGGCACAGAAGCGGACAGCTGGAGAGATATCTGCTGGCAGAAAAATTTTATATCGAAAAAATGCTTCAGTATGAAAATATTCACGTTTTCTCTTTCTTTACAGATTATGAGACCATAACCAATCTGGATAATTATAAAGATGTTGCCCATCACAGAGGAGAAGTCAACTCGCAAATCCTTAAGTGGATGGCAGAAGGTAAATATGAATTAACAAAAGAAAACTACGAAGCATATTGTGATGAAGTATATAATTATTATATGAATTATGATTACGATGCGTTATTTGAATAAAGTATGAAAGGTCAGCCTAAAGTTTTACATGAGGCTGGCCTTCTTTTATTCTTGGAATACTAAATATGAGTATTAATGCGGGCTATATTATTATCATTGTACTTGCTTTGCGTTTGGCGATGCGAAACGTATTAAAAAAATATATTTGTATTTTGTGGATGATTGTACTTTTTCGGTTATTGTGTCCTTGGACTGTGGAAAGCACGGTTAGTTTATTACCTAGCGCATTCAAAACTACTGTAACGATGGATGGTGACGGTGAATTTGCTATTGGTGATATCACTGTAGTCAGTGAAGAATAGAAATTTGTTGAAAATTATAATAATTTGTCCTTGGAAATAGTTTCAAATTGTTTTATACTGTTTGAGGAATATTTGGACAAAGGAAGCGATTCAAATGGTAAAAGATTTAACGGAAGGGAAAGTGCGAAAGGTTCTTTGGCAGTTTACCCTTCCTATGTTTATAAGTGTAATTTTTCAACAGCTTTACAATATAGCAGATAGTGTTATCGTAGGTAATTTTTCGGTAAACGGTGAAGATGCCTTGGCTGCGGTCGGCGCGTCCTATCCGATTACGATGATTTTTATGGCAATTGCAATGGGATGTAACACGGGATGTTCTGTGGTGATTTCTCAGTTTTTCGGAGCAAAAAAATATAAGGAAATGAAAACCGCGGTATCCACAACTTTAATAGCTTCGTTAGGACTTTCGGCAATTCTTACGGTGGTAGGCATTGCATTGAGCCGTGGAATGCTTGTTTTGCTTCAGACACCGGATAATATCTTAAAAGATGCATCGGTATATTTGCAGATTTACACAGGCGGATTTATGTTTGTCTTTTTCTATAATGTTGTAACCGGTATCTTTACGGCTCTCGGTGATTCTAAGACACCGCTTTACTTTCTGATTGGTTCATCCGTTGGAAATGTGGTGCTGGATATGTTGTTTGTAGCAGGGTTTCAATGGGATGTAAAAGGCGCGGCCTGGGCTACCTTTATTTGTCAGGGGATAGCCTCTGTATTGGCAATTCTGACATTGCAAAAGAGGGTAAGGGCGATTGAAACAACCGGTAAGCCTGAGCTTTTTTCGGCTGATATGTTAAAAAGAATCAGTATCATAGCCATTCCAAGTGTATTACAGCAAAGCTTTGTTTCCGTTGGTAATATTTTTATTCAGAGACTTATCAATGGTTATGGTTCCTCTGTTATCGCAGGATATTCGGCGGCAATTAAAATCAATACCTTTGTAATAACATGTTTTGGAACACTGGGGACGGCTATCTCCAATTTTACGGCACAGAATCTTGGTGCAGGAAAAGAAGAAAGAGTCAAAAACGGACTAAAGGAAGGCTGGATTATGGGACTGCTTATCGGAATTCCGGGCTTTTTACTTTGCTTTTTTGGCGGAGAATTTTTGATTCATCTTTTTATAAAAGAGGAAACCGCGCTTGCCTTGAATACCGGAATGAAATTTTTAAGAATTATATCTCCGTTCTTCTGCGTAGTGGCAATGAAACTGATTACAGATGGCGTGCTACGAGGCGCAGGCGCAATGAAAAGCTTTATGATAGCTACGTTCAGCGATTTGATTTTGCGTGTGGCACTTGGTTACATATTATCGGTTCCGTTTGGAACCACAGGAATCTGGATGTCGTGGCCGGTGGGCTGGACAATCGGAACGATTTTGTCCCTTGCCTTTTATAAAATGGGTGTTTGGAAAAACAGGAAAGTGTTATAACGATATGAATTAAGTTTCCCCAAACGGTAAAACTATTAAATAAAACAGGGAGGGGAAATTTTTTATGGAATCATTATGGAAATATAATATAGAAATGTCGGAAAGAAATGCGACAATAGATAATACACATATCCACACGCTGATTATTGGCGCAGGTATGGCGGGAGCTTTGACAGCGTACTTGTTAAAACAGCGCGGAATTGATGCAGTTATTGTGGAAGCCAAAACCATCGGTAGCGGACAAACAGAAAATACGACTGCCAAAATTACAAGCCAACACGATATTTTTTATGATAAATTGATTTGTAAGGCGGGATATAAACGGGCCGGGGCCTATGCCAGAGCCAACGAAGAAGCCATTCATATTTTTGAACAGATAATCCGAAAGGAAAAGATAGATTGTGACTTTCAGAAAATGCCGTCTTATTTATATACCTGTGATGAAAGAAAAATACAAAAACTGAAAAAAGAAGCTTCGGCAGCAAAAAGGCTGGGTATAAACGCGGAATATATAGAGGGTGAAAAAATAACGGAATTGCCCTTTGAAGTCAAGGGTGCGGTCTGCTTTCAAAATCAAGCGCAGTTTCATCCACTTAAATTTTTAAAGCACCTTACGAAGAATATGACTATATATGAAAACACAAAGGTTTTATCAGTCAAGGGGCATACAGTTGTAACTAGTGGCGGAACTATTACGGCTGAAAATATTGTTTTCACATGCCATTACCCGATTACAAATATTCCGGGATTTTATTTTCTAAGACAACATCAGGAGCGAAGCTATGTGATGGCACTTGCATATGATAAAGAAATTCAGGGAATGTATTACGGGATTGATAAAAACAGTTTATCTTTTCGAGGTGTGGGAAAGGTGCTGCTTCTTGGAGGTGGCGGACACCGGACCGGAAAATGTATCTGTCACTTAAGTGATGTGGCAAAAGAAAAATATAGTTATACTTTTTTACATCGTATGAAAGATAAATATTACAAAGACGTGAAGGAAATTTGTCACTGGGCGGCTCAGGACTGTATGCCACACGATGAAATACCTTTTATAGGTAAGTACTCCATTTTCAGACCCTATTGGTACGTGGCAACGGGATTTAAAAAGTGGGGAATGACATCTTCTATGGTCGCGGCAATGATTTTAAGTAGTATTTTAAGTGGTAGAACCGATATGTATAAAAAGGCCTTTTCCCCTCAGAGATTTTTGATTCGTTCAGGACTTGTGAACTTCCTCACGGATGTAGGCGAGAGTATCACCGGGCTTACAAAGGGCCTTTTTGGTAAAAAAGAACACCGTTGTCCGCATATGGGATGTCATCTGGAATGGAACAATGAGGAAGACAGCTGGGATTGTCCCTGTCACGGCTCCAGATTCGATAAAGACGGCGAGTTACTGGATAATCCTGCACAGATTGATTTGACGAAGGAAAAATTTTAAAATTGAAAATTCTTAAATTTTTATAACTACTGGAATTTGCTCTGATTTTTTGGTATAGTATAGATAAATATGGGAAAAAGGTATGAAAAAGGAGGAGCTTAATGAATAGATACGGCGCAATTGATCAGGAAACAGAAAAATTATTAGAAGTATGCAAAGCTCACGATAAGATTCCGGCGGAACTATATGAACAGCTCGGAGTAAAGAGAGGTCTTCGTGATAAGGACGGAAATGGTGTTCTTACAGGTATTACCAACATTTCTAAAATTGATGCTTTTGAAATGATAGATGGACAGAAAACACCTTGTGAAGGAAAGCTATGGTATCGTGGGTATAATGTTATAGATTTGATTAAAGGATTTGAAGGTAAGAGATATGGATTTGAAGAAGTTGCCTATCTTCTTATTTTTGGAGAACTACCTACGAAGGAGCAGTTACAGGAATTTAAAGGTATGATTGTAAAGTGCAGACAATTACCGACAAACTTTGCAAGAGATGTGATTATGAAAGCTCCAAGTAAGGATTTGATGAATTCTCTTACACGAAGTGTGTTGACACTGGCTTCCTATGACGATGATTTGGGCAATCAGGAACTTAAGGCACAGCTTATCCAGTGTATTAAATTAATGAGTGTATTTCCGATGCTTTCCGTATACGGATATCACGCATACAATCACTATGTAAATGACGAAAGTTTATATATTCACAGACCTCAGGAAGATTTGTCAACAGCAGAGAATCTGCTTTTGATGCTCCGCCCGGATAAAAAATATACAGAACTTGAAGCAAGAGTTTTGGACATTGCATTAGTGCTTCATATGGAACATGGCGGTGGAAATAACTCAACCTTTACTACGAGAGTAGTTACCTCATCAGGTTCTGATACATATTCTGTTATGGCAGCAGCGCTCTCATCTCTGAAGGGACCAAAGCATGGTGGTGCCAACATCAAAGTAGTGGAAATGATGAATGCTATGAAAGCAGAAGTGAAAGACATTTCTGATGAGGCACAGGTGAAAAGATATCTGGAAAGATTGCTTGATAAAGATGCTTTTGATAAAAAGGGACTTATTTATGGTATGGGACACGCGGTGTATTCGTTGTCTGACCCAAGAGCCCAGGTGTTTAAGCAGTTCGTAGAAAAACTTGCATTGGAAAAAGGCCGCGACGAGGACTTTGCACTCTACAGTATGGTAGAAAGACTTGCACCGCAGGTTATCGCAGAGAAACGCCACATCTACAAGGGTGTAAGTGCCAATGTAGACTTCTACAGCGGCTTTGTATATAGTATGCTGGATATTCCGCTTGAACTTTACACACCTATTTTTGCAATTGCAAGAATTGTAGGCTGGAGTGCACACAGAATGGAAGAACTTGTCAACATTGACAAGATTATTCGTCCGGCATATAAGAGTATTATGGAAGAACGTGATTATCCTAAAATGGAAGAAAGATAATTTTTTAACTGAAAGGAGATTGAATTATGGCAAATATCATTTATTTTATTGTAGCGTTACTATTTGTGGGTGGAACAGGATTTTTGGCTTTCCTTTGTATGAGAAAGTTTAATGGCAATATGGGTTCCAACATCGGTAAAGCAAACAACAAAAAATGGGGAATGGACGAAGGTCAGGAAAGAGATTGGTATTAATTAAGTATATAAGCGGAAGACAAGTAACGTGTTTTCCGCTTTATAAAAAATTCTCGAATAAATAAGTAAGGGCATTTTAGCCGTCTTGCGCTGTGCGTTTTAGGCTTAAATGCTCTTACTTTTATTTTTATTTTATAAATTCTTTACTTTTGATATATTGATGTGAGAGGGTATCTTTCGTAAAATGAGAAAGAACAAAGGCAGAAGGAAGCTGTCTGGGAAAGAAGGATATTTATATGAGAGAAAAATTTGCCCGGTTTATGATGGGTAGATATGGTGTAGACCAATTTTCGCAGTTTTTGATGGTGTTGACACTTGTTTTGATGGTACTTGGACTTTTTACGCATCCGATTGTTTATTATTTTGGAATTGCAGGAATGATATTTATGTACTTCCGCATTTTTTCCAAAAACCGTGTGAAGCGTAGTGCCGAAAACCAGTGGTACTTAAGAAAAGCCTATACGGTGAGAAACTGGTTTGACAAGCAGAAACATATGTTTAAACTGAGAAAGACACACAAGGTTTTTAAGTGTCCTACCTGTAGTCAGAAGATAAAGGTGCCAAAGGGCAAAGGTAAAATTGAAATCAGGTGCACCAAGTGTGATACCAAGTTTATTAAAAGGAGCTGATTAACATTTTTGGATATGTTGTAGTCAACAAAGGAGACCTCAGATTCCGGGAATTTGATGAATATAGAGGATATTACTGTGGACTGTGTCAGATGCTTAAGAAGCGTTTCGGTCTGTCAGGACAGCTGACACTCAGTTATGATATGACATTTCTTGTGATGATGTTGACCAGTTTGTATGAACCGGTTGACAATCGGGAAATGAAGCGTTGCATAGCCCATCCAATGAAGAAACAGTGCTGTATCAGCAATGAATATACTGAGTATGTTGCGGATATGACGGTATTGTTATCCTATTATAAATGTCAGGACGACTGGGTGGATGAGAAAAAACTTTGGAAGAAAGTTTACGGCGATATTTTGCATAGTAAGACAAAAAAACGTCAGGAATTTTACAAAGAGAAGGAACAGGTTGTTGCCAATAATCTCAAACTTTTATCTGAGGCAGAAAAGAGAAAAGAGGATGACTTAGATGTTGTAGCAGGGTATTTCGGTAATATTCTGGCAGAGCTTTTTGTAGTAAAAGAAGATGAGTGGAGTGACAATTTAAGGAAAGTTGGTTTCTATCTTGGCAAGTATATTTATATAATGGATGCATATGATGATTTGGAGAAGGATATAAAGAAAGGCAACTACAATCCTTTTATCGATAAAATGTGCAACACAGATAGCTTTGACTATCTGGTAAAAGAGATTTTAACCATTATGGCGGCGGAATGTGCCAAGGAATTTGAAAAACTGCCGCTTATAGAGAATATTGATATTTTGCGCAATATTTTATATTCCGGTATTTGGACAAAATATGAAATTGTGCAGGCAAAAAGGAGTAAAGGATAGATGAGAGATCCCTATGAGGTACTGGGTGTACCTCGCGGTGCCAGTGATGAAGAAGTAAAAAAAGCATATAGAAGATTGAGCAGGAAATATCATCCCGACGCCAACATCAATAATCCGAATAAGGACGCTGCGGAAGAAAAATTTAAGGAAGTCCAGCAGGCGTACAAAAGTATTATGGATGGTACTGCCACAAATAGTTATGGCGGCTACAGCAGCGGTTATGGAAGTGGTGGGTATCAACGTGGTGGATACCAAAACAGCAGCTATGGTGGCTACGGCGGATTCGGTGATTTTGGAAGCTTCGGTGGCTTTGGCGGTTTTGGTGATTTTGAGAACTATAGCCGTCGTACGACAGGTAGCGAAAGCGGCGATGATATGTATTTTAATGCGGCGGCAAGATATATTCAGAATCAGAGCTATGATGAGGCATTAAACGTATTGAAATCAATTAGTAACCATAACGGAAAATGGTATTATTACAGTGCCATTGCCCACTATGGTAAAGGAAATCAGGCAACTGCTTTAGAACACATACAAAGGGCTATGAATATTGAGCCAAATAATGTGGAATACCAGAGAGCCTACAGCCAGATAAAAAACGGCAGTAACTGGTATCACGGAATGGGCAGAACCTATACGGCACCGACAATGTCAGGCGGTGGTTTCTGCTTCAAGTTATGCCTTGCCAATCTGCTTTGTAACTTGTGTTGCGGAAGCGGCGGCTTTTGTTGTAGCAGACCTTATTTTTTTTAATTAGAGAAGCTGTCCCGGTGGTTGCGATACTGTAGCGGAGTCATACCGTAGGCTTTTTTAAAAGAACGAATGAAAAAACTTATATTGTTAAACCCTGTCTGCAAAGAAATTTCGGTTACGGACAGTTCGGTCGATGAAAGAAGCAATTCGGCCCGTTCTAAACGTAGTTTCATAATGTAATCGGACAGAGTTGTATTGAAGGTGTTTTTAAAATACCTTGAAAAATATTTGTAGGACATATGAAATTTGTCCGCAATTTCCATAAGAGTCAAATCCGTGGTGTACCGCTCACCTATGTACGAGATGATATCGCGGTTCAGGGTTGAATTTTTGTGAGATTTGCGATTGCTTATTTCCATATGGTTATTAAATAGTAAAAATAGTATTTGTAATAAAAGTGCTTTCGTACCAAAACGGTATGCGGGCACTTTTTGTTTATTTAGACGCACGATTTCCATAATAATGGAAAAAAGCTTTTCTGTTAATTCGGCATCTTCGAGGGTGTGATAAAACATTACGTCTCCCGTATAAAGAGGCTGCAAATATTTGCGTGTACTTTCATCCGTTTCCTGAAATAAAAGCGAATTCAGCGGAAAAAGTAATGTGCCGTAGCGCACGTTGTTGTCCTGCACATGCATCTTGTGAATTTCCTTGGAATTAACGATGAAAATATCGCCTTTTTTACCGATATAGTCCTGGTTATCAATCGTCAGATACAAGGGACCCTCGTAAACATATACGATTTCCAGCTCCTCGTGCCAGTGGAGGGATACATGGAAGGACAGACCGATTTTCTGTAAATCATAGACTGCAAACGGATACTCTTTGCTACCGTGAACGGCGGCTTCTTTTAGTTTCGGATTCATAGCTGTGCCTCCTTTTAGGCAATTATAGCATATATAGTGGAAAAAGTGTTATTTTCAAACGAAATTATGCAAGATAAAAGAAGAAATAGTGCGATATAATTAAAACATTATGGAGGGTATTATGGAAAAAGCGGCTATTTTACACTATATGGATGGGAACTATTGTTTTATGAATGCTAAGGGCGAGTATGTATTCCGCATCCGGACTAAGGCGGATGATGCCATAAAAGTGGTTTTTCACGGTAGAGATAAATACATACATATGTTAAAAAACAGCGATAAGAAGATGGCAGAAATGCAAAAGGTAGCAACGGATGGTATTGTGGATTATTATGAAACGGCAATGCCCCTTGATATGATTTGCCTTCGGTATTTCTTTGAACTGATAGATAAAGACGGGCAAAGTCTGTACTTTGGTAATTATACCTTTTGGGAGAAAAGACCAAAAGAAATCAGTCAGATGTTTGACTGCCCTCTAAAGAGTAAAGAAGAGGACCGATTTTTGGTACCGGACTGGGCAAAAGGGAAGGTTGTTTATCAGATTTTCCCTGACCGTTTTGCCGGTGGCGAGAAGGTCAATGAAAAATTGTGGTATGATGCACCTGTTAAAAATTGGAGGGCAATGTATGGCGGTAATTTGCGTGGCATTATAGAAAAAATTGAGTATATAAAAGACTTAGGGGTGGATATTGTGTATATGACACCGATTTTCTTATCCGGAAGCAACCACAAATATGACACCACGGACTACTTTACAATTGACCCCGGTTTTGGAACAAAGGAAGACTTAAAAGAACTTGTAGAAAAGGCACACGCTCTTGGGATGTATGTGATTCTGGACGGCGTGTTTAATCATACGGCGCCTGATTTTTTTGCATTTAAGGATTTAAAAAAGAATGGGGAGACATCGGCATATAAAGATTGGTATTATCCGAAGAACTTCCCTTTAAAGAGTCATTTCGGACAGAAGCCGAATTATTTGTGTTTTGGGTATTTTGGGGGAATGCCGAAACTCAATACGTCCAATAAGGAAGTACAAAAATATATTTATGATGTAGTGACTTATTGGATGAAAGAATGTAAAATAGACGGTTGGAGACTGGATGTGGGCGATGAAATCAGTCACAGCTTTTGGAAATGGTTTAGAAGAGAAATCAAGGCGTTCAAAGAAGATGTATTGATTGTGGGTGAAAACTGGTTTTATGCTCCTGCGTATTTACAGGGTGATGAGTGGGACAGCCTTATGAATTATCATTTCAGAGATGCTGTGCTTGGTTTTGTGGGTAACGGAACACTTTCAGCAACGGAGTTTGCAGGCAGAATGGGATTTATGAGAGGGACAATTCATTCGGAAACCTATGATGTTCTGTGGAATCTGATAGATTGTCATGATACTTCCAGATTTATGCATGCTGTTAAGGGGAGCAAAAAGAAGCAGTTATTGGCAGCAAGTATACAGATTTTGTCTCACGGATGTCCGATGATTTATTATGGAGACGAAGTGGGAATGACAGGCGGTAATGACCCGGATTGCAGACGTGGAATGCTCTGGAAAGACGAATTACAGGATAAAAGCATTTTTGCTTATTATAAGAAACTTCTGGCGCTCAGAAAAAGTGAGCCTTGTATTGTAGGTGGTAAACAGTGTATATTGTGTACAGACGATGAAAACGGTATTGTAATAGAAGAAAGAAGTCTTGAAGATAATAAGAGGATACGAAAAGTTGTAATTATATATCATAATGGAAACAAAATGGCAGACCTGCCTGAATATGCCGGAAAATATAATCTTTTGAAAGAAGAAATATTTGATGGCAAAGTAAAGGCATATGAAACCATAGTGTTATTAATGGAAGGTGACAAGATTGGATAACAGACAAAAAGGATTAAGACAGTTATTTTTTCCTATATTTATAGAAGTATTATTTTTTATGCTGGTGGGAAGCATCGACACGTTGATGCTGTCTACTGTCGGAGACGATAAGGTTGGTGCAGTTGGTGCCGCAAACACCTATTTAGGTGTATTTACAATCAGTTTCTCAGTAATTTCTACCGGTGTAATGGCGGTAATGACGCAGTACATTGGTGCCGGAAAAAATGGTGTGGCAAGACAGGCACGAAATATCGGTGTGATATTTAATGGTATTATAGGCGGTGTTTTTTCGATATTACTTTTGTTCTGGTCGAGTCCTATTTTGAAGGTGCTTGGTACGGCGGATAGCCTGCTTCCGTATGCGACAACTTATATGCGCATTGTAGGCGGAACATCAATTTTGACGGCGCTTACCCCGATTGTAACATCCTACCTTAGAGCCTTTGGCTTTACGAAAGAACCGCTTATTACGAATGTTACAGCCAATGTGCTTAACATTATTTTGAATAGCATTTTCCTGTTTGTATGTGATTGGGGTGTAGCCGGCGTGGCAATTGCGACCGCTATTTCCCGAGGCGTCGGTCTTCTTATGGGCATTATTATGTGTATAAGAAAAATTAAAATACCAAAAGACGCAGAAACAATCAGTAATGTTACCGTTTGTAAAAATATTTTGCGGGTGGGAGTTCCGTCTGCGCTGGAATCAGCACTTTATAATGTGGCAATGGCAATTGTTATGAAGTTTTTGAATGAAATGAGTGATGACGGAATTTATGTTACGGCAAAATCCTATGCCAGCCAGATTACGATGTTTTCTTACTGTGCGGGTGTCGCGCTTGCAAATGCAAATGCAATTATTGTAGGCTGGCGTATCGGTGAAAAACGGTACGATGAGTGTCAGAAGGCGACATTTAAGGCCGCTAAGCTCGGTGTCATTACGGCAGTTGCCGGGGCGGGTGTTTTTGCACTGACAGGAAAATACATTATGCGTATTTTTACCGATGACCCGAGAGTTATTGAATTGGTTGTAATGGTACTTGTGGTAGATATTGTATTGGAAATCGGAAGAATCTGTAATATCGTATTCGGTGGTGCATTAAAAACGGCGGGTGATGCCACATATACGGTTGTCATTGCTGTAATATTTATGTATTTATTTGCAGTTCTTGGCACCTATGTTTTTGGTATTTCATTAAAGTGGTATGTAGTCGGAAGCTGGATTGGGCTTGCGATGGATGAATGTATGCGTGCAGTTTTAATGGGTATCCGTTGGAAGAGCCGCAAATGGGAAAAGAAAGTAATGGTGAAATAGACATATGAAGAAAATATGGCAAAGATTTTTTGCGGATGTCAAAAAGTTCTGGCCGATACCGATTATTTTAGTTGTTATATATTTTGTATTACACAAATTAGAAGGTGCCTTTTGTCCTTCAGTTATCATATTCGGCTTACCATGTCCGGGATGTGGAATCACAAGGGCACTTCTATATGTGCTGAAAGGACAGTTTGCCGAAGCCTTTTATATCAATCCGTCAGTGTATCTGTGGCTTTTGTTTCTTCTATATATAATAGTGGTTCGATATGTACTTGGAAAACCATTAAAACATGGAGTGTTGTTGGCGGGAATAATCGGAGTGGTAATGGTAATTCGGTTTGCCTATGGAATGTATATGTATTATCCGACACGCCCACCTTTTGCTTACACGGGAGGCAATGTGATGGAAGACATCATTCCGGGATATATGCATATGGTAAGAGATTTTCAATTGCCGGAGTGGATGAAATAGAAATAAGAAAATTGATGTGTATTGAAAATGAAAAGGTACTGTTATAGATGACATTATCCATAACAGTACCTTTTTAAATACAAAATATCAACAAATGCTCTATTTGCCTGGTCCTGCATAACGGGCTGATGCACCGCAAGGAAGTACTAAACCGTTGCTTTCCACAGGAAGCCCGATTTCGTTTGCCTCCACACTTCCGCCAAACTTATTTACAATGGCGGTATTTACCATATAAGAAAGGACAGCCGGTTGTAAACCTGTGGTGTACGAATTAATAAGGAAAAATAATGGCTCATCGGCCAAAATCTGTGTTGTCAATTCAATGAATGGGAAAATACTGTCTTCTATTTTCCAAATTTCGCCTTTGGGACCACGCCCGTAAGATGGAGGGTCCATAATAATGGCATCGTATTTGTTGCCACGGCGGATTTCACGTTCTACAAATTTTACGCAGTCATCCACAAGATAACGGATAGGTGCGTCTGCAAGTCCTGAAGCCACTGCATTTTCTTTTGCCCACTGTACCATTCCTTTTGAGGCATCCACGTGGGTTACGTGTGCGCCGGCTTTTGCGGCTGCCAGTGTGGCACCGCCTGTATACGCAAATAAGTTTAAAACCTTGACGGGACGATTTGCTTTCTTAATTAAATCGGAAAACCAGTCCCAGTTGGTTGCCTGTTCCGGGAAAAGACCTGTATGTTTAAAACTGAATGGCTTTAAGTGGAAGGTCAAATCCTTGTAGTTTATACTCCATTCATTCGGCAAATTGAAAAATTCCCATTCGCCGCCGCCTTTGGAACTTCTATGATAATGTCCGTTTGGTTTTTTCCAGCCTTTCAATATCTTTTCTGTTTTCCAGATAACCTGTGGGTCAGGTCGCACCAAAAGGTAGTCACCCCAGCGCTCCAGTTTTTCTCCCGAAGAGGTATCTAAAACCTGATAGTCTTTCCATTCGTTTGCAATCCACATATGTTTTTGCTCCTGTTTCTTCTATATATAATGTATGAGGGGATTAAGACACCTACGGGGCCATCACTATATAACATATACCGGATGACGAGTAAATTCGTCCGCGGAACCTGTTATATAGTGGATGCTTCGCATCTCTTAATCCCATACAACTATATACACTATACACTAAAATCACATTTCTTGGCAATACTCATAAAAATACTAGATTTTGTGGTGTTTCTACTTATTAAATACAACAAAAATCAAATTGTTTAAATTGTTTGAAAAAAAGTACAATTTTTTTAAAAAATCTATTGCAATCCGAAAAAATGTGATATATACTAGGTCTTGCTGTGGCATTGATAGCTATGAAACGTGAGGTTGCTGCCCGAGAGGCAGGTTTTCCGTGGAGCGAATGTCAAGTTAGGAAACTGACGACAAGTCACTGTACAAACAATAATGTCTACTTAAGGTAAGTAGAAACGACGTGTGAGATGTTCAAAAATAGGACACACACGGGAGAGTGTACAGTCACCGCTTGTCGCATGAACTTTTAATATGCGAAAAGGAGGCGACTTTTTTTATGGCAAATCAGGTAATGAGAATTATTCTTAAAGCTTATGATCATCAGTTAGTTGATGCATCTGCCAAAAAAATCATCGAAACAGTCAAAAAGAATGGAGCAACAGTAAGCGGACCGGTACCACTTCCTACTAAAAAAGAAGTAGTTACTATCTTAAGAGCGGTTCACAAATACAAAGATTCCAGAGAACAGTTCGAACAGAGAACTCATAAGAGACTTATCGATATCATTGCACCAACAGCTAAAACAGTTGATGCATTGCAGAAGTTGGAAATGCCAGCAGGTGTTTACATCGATATCAAAATGAAAAACAAATAAACCTTCTACTAGTATGGACGTGAAAACGCCCCGCTGTAGAACAAACAGGAGGTAAAGAAATGAAAAAAGCTATTTTAGCAACAAAAGTCGGAATGACTCAAATCTTCGACGAAGACGGCAGCTTAATTCCGGTTACCGTACTTCAGGCAGGACCTTGTGCTGTAACACAGATTAAAACAGTTGAAAACGACGGTTATGAAGCTGTACAGGTAGGTTTTGTAGACAAAAAAGAAAAAATCGTTAACAAAGATCAGAACGGCAATAAAACAATTGCTCACAGAAACGGTGTTAACAAAGCAGGACAGGGCCACTTCAAAAAAGCCGGTGTTTCTGCAAAGAGATTCGTTAGAGAATTCAAATTCGAAAATGCAAGCGAATATGCATTAGGCGACGAAATCAAAGCTGACATTTTTGCAGCTGGAGATAGAGTTGATGCAACTGCTATTTCTAAAGGTAAAGGATTCCAGGGTGCTATTAAGAGACACGGACAGCACAGAGGACCTATGGCTCACGGTTCTAAATTCCACCGTCATCAGGGTTCAAACGGCGCTTGTTCTTCTCCAAGCAGAGTGTTCAAAGGAAAAGGAATGCCTGGACATATGGGTTGCGTAAAAGTAACTGTTCAGAACCTTACAGTAGTCAGAGTTGACGCTGACAAAAACTTGCTTTTAGTAAAAGGTGCAGTACCAGGACCTAAAAAAGCTTTAGTAACAATTAAAGAAACAACGAGAGTTGAAGCTTAATTTAGGGTGAAAGGAGGACCATTCAGATGGCAAACGTATCTGTTTATAATATGGAAGGCAAAGAAGTTGGAACAATCGAATTAAACGATGCAGTGTTTGGTGTTGAAGTTAATGAACACTTAGTACACTTAGCAGTAGTTCAGCAGCTTGCCAATAATCGTCAGGGAACACAGAAAGCAAAAACACGTGCTGAAGTATCCGGTGGCGGAAGAAAACCTTGGAGACAGAAAGGAACAGGTCATGCAAGACAGGGTTCTACAAGATCTCCACAGTGGACAGGAGGCGGAGTTGTATTTGCTCCAACACCTAGAGATTATTCATTCAAAATGAATAAGAAAGAAAAACAGCTTGCTCTTAAGTCAGCACTTACAAGCAAGGTAAACGATAGCAAATTAATCGTAGTAGACGAACTTAAAATGGATGCTATCAAAACGAAAGATTTCAAGGCAGTTATGACAAACTTAAAAGCTAACAAAGCTTTAGTAGTTATGGCTGAAAAAGATGTAAATGTAGTAATGTCAGCAAAGAACATCCCGGATGTTAACACAGCTTTAACAAGCACAATCAATGTATATGACATTATGAAAGCTGGTACAGTAGTTCTTACAAAAGACGCTGTAGCTAAAATTGAGGAGGTGTACGCATAATGGCAGACATTAAGTATTACGACGTAATCCTCAAACCGGTAATTACTGAAAAAAGTATGGCTGGTATGGGCGAAAAGAAATATACATTTTTAGTTCATCCACAGGCAACAAAAACTCAGATTAAAGAAGCTGTTCAGAAAATGTTCGACGGCGTTAAAGTAGAAAGCGTTAACACAATGAATATGGACGGCAAAACAAAAAGACGTGGTATGACATTTGGTAAAACGGCAAAAACAAAGAAAGCTATCGTTAAATTAACAGCTGATAGCAAAGATATTGAAATTTTTGCTGGACTTTAATTGGCAAGAAGCAACTAATAAACAAGTATGCGAAAAACACAAGGAAACGCAAGGCGTTCTCCGACAAGAATACGATGTGTTCTTACAATCGAGTTGCTCACAGTTAAGACTGCTAAGTTTTTCGCGCGAATGAAAAGAAAAGGAGAAAACATCATGGGAATTAAGACATATAACCCATATACACCTTCCAGAAGAAATATGACTGGTTCTGATTTCTCTGAAATCACAAAGAGCACACCAGAAAAAGCACTTTGCGAATCATTGAACAAAAATGCCGGTCGTAACAATCAGGGTAAAATCACAGTAAGACACCGCGGTGGCGGTTCCAGAAGAAAATACAGAATTATCGATTTCAAGAGAAATGGTAAAGATGGTATTCCGGCTACTGTAATCGGTATCGAATATGATCCGAACAGAACAGCAAACATTGCATTAATCTGCTACGCAGATGGCGAAAAAGCATACATCCTTGCTCCGGAAGGATTGAAGGATGGAATGAAAGTTATGAGTGGTGCTGAAGCTGAAGTTAGAGTTGGTAACTGTTTACCACTTGCTAACATCCCAGTAGGTACACAGATTCATAACATTGAATTATATCCTGGCAAAGGCGGACAGTTAGTTCGTTCAGCAGGTAACAGCGCACAGCTTATGGCTAAAGAAGGAAAATACGCTACACTTCGTCTTCCTTCAGGCGAAATGAGAATGGTACCAATCGTTTGTAGAGCAACAGTTGGTGTTGTAGGTAACGCAGATCACAGCCTTATCAATATCGGTAAAGCAGGACGTAAACGTCATATGGGCATCCGCCCAACAGTACGTGGTTCTGTAATGAACCCTAACGACCATCCACACGGTGGTGGTGAAGGAAAGACTGGTATTGGTCGTCCTGGCCCATGTACACCTTGGGGCAAACCTGCTCTTGGCTTGAAGACACGTAAAAAGAAAAAAGCGTCTAACAAGTTAATTGTAAGAAGAAGAGATGGTAGAGCAATCAAATAATTAAGGAGGAAAGACAATGGCTAGATCACTTAAAAAAGGACCATTCGCAGACGCAAGCTTACTTAAAAAAGTAGATGCGATGAATGAATCAGGACAGAAACAAGTTATCAAAACTTGGTCACGTCGTTCTACAATTTTCCCATCATTCGTGGGACACACAATTGCAGTACACGATGGCAGAAAACATGTACCTGTATATGTAACAGAAGATATGGTTGGTCACAAACTCGGCGAGTTCGTAGTAACCAGAACCTATAGAGGACATGGAAAAGACGAAAAGAAATCTAGAGTTAGATAATTGAAAGGAGGTTTTATCCATGGCAAAAGGACATAGATCCCAAATTAAGAGAGAAAGAAATGCGAATAAAGATACAAGACCTTCAGCAAAATTATCTTATGCTAGAGTGTCTGTACAGAAAGCATGCTTCGTTTTAGATGCAATTAGAGGTAAAGATGTAACAACAGCATTAGCTATCTTAGAATACAACCCAAGATATGCATCAAGCGTTATTAAAAAATTATTACAGTCAGCAATCGCAAACGCTGAAAACAACAATGGTATGAACGTAGAAAACCTTTACATTGCAGAATGTTATGCAAACAAAGGACCTACAATGAAGAGAGTACAACCTAGAGCACAGGGTAGAGCTTATAGAATCGAAAAGAGAATGAGCCACATTACAATCGTGCTCGATGAAAGATAGGAGGAAAAATAATGGGACAGAAAGTTAATCCTCACGGCTTAAGAGTCGGCGTAATTAAAGATTGGGAATCTAAATGGTACGCTGAAGATAGTTTCTCAGACTTTTTAGTTGAAGATTACAATATCAGAAAATTCCTTAAAAAGAAATTATACAATGCCGGAATTTCAAAAATTGAAATCGAAAGACAGTCTGACAGAGTAAAAGTAATTATTTACACAGCTAAACCGGGCGTTGTTATCGGTAAAGGCGGTGCTGAAATCGAAGTAACTAAAGCAGAACTTGCTAAAATGACTGGCAAAAAAGTTTTAGTTGACATTAAAGAAATTAAGAGACCGGATAAAGAAGCACAGTTAGTAGCTGAAAACATTGCACTCCAGTTAGAAAACCGTGTAACTTTCAGAAGAGCAATGAAATCTTGCATGCGTAATGCAATGAAATCAGGAGCACTTGGTATTAAAACAATGTGTTCAGGACGTCTTGGTGGTGCAGATATGGCTCGTTCAGAGTTCTACTCAGAAGGTACTATTCCACTTCAGACATTAAGAGCAGACATCGACTATGGATTTGCAGAAGCAGATACAACTTATGGTAAAGTTGGTGTTAAAGTATGGATTTACAAGGGCGAAGTACTTCCTACAAAAGGAAACATGGAAGGGAGCGATAAATAATGTTAATGCCAAAAAGAGTGAAACGTCGTAAACAGT
>ERZ1032130.62-NODE-62-length-32488-cov-6.042210_pt1 | contig 32488 bp, 25 predicted proteins | sample MGYA00517879_ERZ1032130 | MGnify/ENA primary metagenome ERZ1032130 (study PRJEB33719, sample SAMN04262597) | wastewater metagenome | biome: rural village; feature: animal feces; material: feces | host: Bos taurus | place: El Salvador | collected 2012-01-31 ...
GAGATCTACACTCTTTCCCTACACGACGCTCTTCCGATCTTAAGATATCATATCTTCCTGCGCGGATTTTTCTGCCGATAATGATTTTGTATGCATCCACATCTTCCAGAACACACTTTGTAATACTGGAGTTTAGGTTGGCACAAAATCCAAGGTCACCACCTAAATATATGTTTAGAACAGGTTTGTTTTCATCTACGCGGAAAAATTTGTAGTCCAGCATAATATTTCTATTATTCACAATATTATCAATCATTTCTGCTACGGTACTATCCAGATATGCATATTTTTTCGCAGATTTTCTGGATTTATCTACACGAAGCAGGGAATGAAAGTTCATAACCTTTACTACATTTTTTAGTTTCATTTTTCGCCCTCTAATGCTTCTTCAAATATATGAATAATCTCATTTTTGTTTCTTGGAGAAAATTTGTACTGAAGGAGTCTTTCCTCGATTCTACGTCCTTCTTCCAATTTTGCCTGCATTTCAAAACTCATTTCGTCTGTGTTTGCAAGTTCATAAACTTCTCTTGTTTCAAGGTAGGATAAGAATCTCTGACGCACCTTGGCACCAAGGGATTTCATATCCTTATCCTGTACCGCACCACCGAGACGGGATACACTAAGTGTATAGTCAATCGCCGGTTTCTGACCTTTTTCAAAGTTCTTTCTGGAAAGAACCAGCTGACCGTCTGTAATGGAAATAATGTTTGTGGAAATATAGTCTGTAATATCTCCACCCTTTGTTTCAACAATCGGAAGTACCGTAATGGAACCGCCGTCTTTATGCTGACATCCTTTTTCCAGCAATCTTGAATGGGTGTAGAAAATATCGGACGGATATGCATCACGACCCGGGATTTTTCCTGTAAGCAAACTGATTTCACGGTGAATGTTTGCGTGGTGTTTTAAGTCATCAAGAATAACCAAAACATCCTGTCCCTCTCTCATATAGAGTTCTGCAACACTCATTGCCATATATGGTGTAAAGTATGCTACAGGTGGTTCGTCTTCACTAAAGGATGCAACGATAAGTGTATATTCCATCGCCCCCTTTTTCATAAGCATATCGTAAAGTTCTTTGATATTTTTCTTTGTTTTATTAATCGCAACGTAAATACAAATTACGTTCTTATCTTTCTGGTTTACAATGGTATCCAGTGCAATCTGTGTTTTACCGGATTTTTTGTCACCGATAATCAACTGACGCTGTCCGTATCCAATCGGATATACAAGGTCAATACCTGCAATACCTGTATAGAATGGTCTCTTTACAGGTCCTCTTTCCATAATCGGAATCGGATTTGTTTCAATACTAAGCGGTTTTAAATTTTCAAACTTTTCATCAAGCAGTCTGTCGTTACCGAAAATATCAATAATATGACCGATTGACGCTCTACTGTACATAGCACAGAAATCAAAACCTGTAGTAACTACTTCATCTCCAACATAGATTACGTTTGCTCTCTGCAAAACAGCTACCATAACTGAATTTTTCTTAATTGCAGTAACATAACCAACCGAATAATTGGAGATAACAACTCTTTCATAGAATCCAACGGATTCAAGGCCCGTAACTTCAAGAATATAATCTTTTACCTTTGTTACGTGTCCGACTTCGTATACGTTTTTCATTTCTTTCATATTACGAAGCTTTGAATTAACTAAACCTTCAACAAATGTACTCATACTCAGCTTCCTACTTTTCTTCTTGATTTGTAAATACTGTAATCATAAACTTTGTTCTGATAAACAATCTTAAGACCTTCACAGATATTCTGGTCAACGAGACAAACAATGTTTCTGCTCTCATCCGAATAATCTTCTTCGTTTTCTGCCACACTGACAAATATGTGTGGGTCGTTTTTCCATGCGATATGCTTTAAGAAATCGGTAAATCCTAAGATTTCAAACTCCTCAATATCTTCCATATCTTCAATGTACTTAAGCAAAAGTTTCTGTTCTTCGCCATCCAGACATTCTTTTATAATCTGTAACTGTTCTTCCTTTGTACTACTGCACAAATCATAAATCGCATCAAAATTCAATTTATTCATAATGCTCTGTACCGTATTGTAGAGCTTAATATCCCCCCGGAACGGTACTTTTTCCATTACATTATCAATAACTTCCTGCTTGTTAATACTCATCAATTTATCTTTGGCAATTTTATATTCTTCAAAGAAATCATTATCAATATAACGGGCAGTCGGTATGTAAATATCACGAGGCACCGGACGTGGTGCATAAAACGGTGACGTTTTATAGGATATCATTTCATTTTTCATATTACGAAGTTCTCTTGATACTTCTTCGTATTCTACGTTGATTTTACTTAAGGAGCTGACTTTTTCTTTGTACCTTGAATCATACATCTCAAGGTTTTTCAGAAAATAACCGTTTACCTTCTGATTACTTTCCGAAACAACACTCCTGAGCATTATCGTCATAAAATAGATTAATACCAGAAGAACCACGATTACGGCTATAAATATACCCATATCTGTAGTTTCCTCCTCTGCCTGTTATGCAGTCAATGGATTAAAGAATAACAATACCAATACAAATGCAAATAATAACAACAATAATAAAGTTAATACGATTGCAACTACCATAACTGAATGAATAACTTCATTTTTTGTTTCCGGATTTCGGCCTACAGCCTCTGCAACCTTTGAACCAAGAATACCAAGTCCGATACCTGTTCCCAAAAATGCTAATCCTATAATCCAGCCAATTGCTGACATTGTTGCTGATAAAACTGATTCCATAATCTAAATCTCCTTTTTCTATTTGGTGTATGTAATAGACGCCTGTTCCGGAATGGTGAATGCTGCGCCGTTATAAATTACGTCTGTGAATTGCAAATAAATTCTGTCGCCATCATTTAATGCAGTACTGGTTATCGGTATACTGAGTCTTACCGCATGCTTTGCAGCTTCGTTAATGGTACTTGTGTCTAATGGAAGTGAACTGATTGGTGTTCCGTCACTGTTAAACAAACTGACTTTTCCGCTGGAAATCAAATACTGACTATCCAGTTTCATATCAAATTCGATTGTGTTTTCCGTCTGTTTTACAACTTCAATATTACCAAGGTTGGAACTTGTCTGGACTTTCACACTGTCCACCATAACTTTTGTTGGGTCTTCAGCTATAGCACCATTGTTTCTGTAATATGCTGAGTACCATAATGCGACTTCATAGTATGTACCCGGTATACAGTCCCTAATCGTAAACTGATTATCCGTTTTACTTAAATAAATCTGGTTTGTTACATCTTGGCCTTGTGCATTTTTATGCTTTACTTCAAGCCAGACTGCGACATAATCATCTGTAATATCCGTTACAACATAATCAACATCAAGTGTACCGATACCTGCTGTGACTCCTACCAGTTTTACCCATTTAATCGCATTTACATTGGCATCACTACCTTTACCGCCGTCGCCACCGACACCGCCATCGCCGCCGTTACCACCGGTTCCACCGGCACCACCGACACCACCGGTTCCGCCGGAGCCACCATTACCGCCGGTTCCGCCATAGCCACCGGTTCCACCGACACCGCCTTGTCCGCCGGTTCCGCCGGAGCCGCCCGAACCACCTGCACCGCCGTTACCACCGACAATCGTAATAACATCCGGTGTATCTGCGGCACTTTTATACTGTTCATCATCAACTAATCCTTCTACGTAAATCAGTGCGTCTCCACCGTATTGGTTGGTACTTCCCAATACATTTTTAAGGTTAATAAGATTGTTATTAAAAAATGCATATTCACTGGAAATATCCAAATACAACTCTTCACTGTTTAACATAATCGGACGCATGACATTCTGATTGGACTGATCGTTCATAAGAACTGCCGCTCCCGACTGGTATATATTGATATATACATAATCGGTTGTAGAATACTCTTCATCTGTGGAAGTAATATTACTTCCTGTCATTAAATATTTTCTGTCTGCCAGTTTATAAAGTCCCGGTTTGCCTAAATCTTTAATTTCGGTGCATCCGGATGAAACGCTGACCGTTCCATCCGCCGCAATCTGATATAAATCTCCGTAAACCCATATTGAGCGACCTTCGCCATCTTTGACAACGGCATTTTCACCCAAAGTATAAACCTCTTTGTCAGCTGTTTTTAAATAATAAACTCCGTTGCCCTTCTGATACAAGGTTGCTTCTTCTTCAATCGGTATGTACTCATTGTCTATATCGTATACACAGCTTCCTGCCGAAACAGCGTACGTACCGGTCTGATTTTTTACAACAGCCACTACCGTAATAGTCAGTGCGATTAGTATCAATACGATAATCGAGCCAAAAATATTAAATTCAGCCGTATTTTTTCTTTCTATCTTTTTCATACGTTCTCCCCTAACTATTTTGTAAAGTAACCACTTGTTGAACCAACAAGAGCATTTCCGTTATAGAACTGTAATGTATAGTGATAGGTTCCCGCTTCAGGAGCAAAGCTTGTTGTATAGCTGTATGAGCTTCCTACTTTTGTCCATTCACTGAGTGCTTTGTCGGCATTTTCATAGTTTGTACTACCATCCTGGGAATCAATACTGTATACAATTCTCGTTACGTTATTGAAGTTTGCCAAATCCAAAAGTTTAAATGACAAATAACCATCAGATGTATAACTTGTGGAAACGGTTGCCGTCGCCGTACTGATTGTATTCGCTGTCAATTCATTTACATAGTTTGTTTCCGCTATTCCGTTGTTATCACGGTCCACACTTGCTTTAACAATAACTCTGAACGCCTGGTTCGCCGGTAAGTTTTCAATTTTACCGGAATATACCGTGCTTGTACTGCCGTTAGTCGTCTGGGCTTTTAATTGTGTTGATTCGTTTGTCACAAGATTACCTGCCAAATCATACACATCCACATAAAATACATCGTTATAAATAGTCTTTTGTGTGTCATACATCACTACTGTTACATTCAAAGAATCCTCACCGGATACAACACGCATAGATGCACGTGGCATCGTTAAATTTGTTGGTGTTGTAAATGTCTGTTCACAATAACCGATAGGTTCTGTTCTGTTTGTGATAACACCTGCATTGGTTGATGTATATGCAGTATATTTTACCGTATAGGTCGCGCCCATCTGTAAGAGTCCGCCCGGTGTAAATTTGATATTCACAGGATTACATAATGCCATATCACTCTGGTAATATTTTACATTGTTACCAAGTGGCTGTAACATATAACCCAACTCTTCATCCGTATAGTTACCTGAGCATTTTACTTCAGCATCGGATTCATCATATACCTTGTAGAAAATACGCATACCCGTACCTTCGCTACCCAATACCGCATAGTTCATAAGACCGTATTTATTTTTATACGAATCGTATACAAAGGTAATACCGCTTGATTCCATTTCGATTAACGAGGTTGTTTTAAACGGATAATAACGTCCACCTGTCTCATATTTGAAATCAAATAAATCCATAAGAGTATCCTGTGTATCTCTCGCCATCAGTTTTACCTGATATGTTGTACTCTTTTCAAGACCACGGATTGCAAAGGTCACTGTAGAACCACCTTCATCGACCGGAAGCGCGTAAGCCGCACTTGTATCATCTGATGCCAAGGTTGTATCCATATCTGTTGTCGGATCTTTGCCTACAACAAGATAATATACTTCTCCATCGCATTCCATTTTCTTAAGCGGAATCTTTTCAGAGCTTCCCTGCGGATACAGATAAATATAATATCCTTGGTCTGTTCCCGGTAATTTACCCTTCAAATCAAACTGTACCGTGGCACTTGACATACCTGTTGAAGAACCGCTTGTGGAATAAGAAATACCCGGCATTCCGTCACCCGAACGGAAGGTAGCAACTTCATAGTCTTCCGCCATATCACCAAAGTCGATTTTTAAAGTTTTTCTGGAGAGCTGTTCCAATACATAATAACTGCCGTCCAATGCTTTGGCACCCACTTCATCCATTTCAAGCGCCATTGTCTTGCCATACATTACATCCGTAAACTTATTTGCCTCATCTACCGAATAAGCAAGCGGACTGATTGCATAACGGAATGCAAGAGAATTATCCCCTGTAAATCCAATATTGGTTGCATTATCTACTGACATCTGAGGAATGATAATGGAATTCGCCAGAGTCTTTGTGACAATACCCGTATTGGATGCATCTTTATATATTTCCTGACAAGGCTGTAAATTGCCCTTATCGTCTGTAATTGTCTGATATGAGTATGTATAGGTCTGAATACCGTTTTCGTCCTCATAATCATATCTCTTTAACGCCCATGCATTATTATTTGCAAACAGATTATTGGCTACGGTATATCCAACCGTATGTGCCACATCCGTATATTCCGTAAATGTGCTCATTCCGGCACGGTTCGTCGTATAATATGCTTCCACCTGAATTTGTACATCACGATGATTAATTCCTGCATCTACAATCGGACCATATTCCAAATATGCATATGCAAAATTGTTCGCACCTTCACCGATAACACCATTCTGCATTTTAACTGCTACCGGGTCATAAACTACAACTTTTTCATTGCCGCTGTCGTCTTCACCTGTTACAGTGGCTTTCAGGGCTGCAACTCTCTCAACCTGACTACCCTGTAATGTAATCTTAACACGATAGCCGTATTCATCCTTAACGCCTTTGACATTGCTAACCTCTTTTACCATCACACCGTTTACAGCATAATCCAAATCCGCGTTACCGCTGTGTATAACATCTGTGATAATATCATCCACAGCTTTCACTTCCGAAGCAACCGATAAAATCGATAATTTATTAACATCCTCATATTCTGCTTTTGTATCATTTTCAAACAGACAATACGGAATGTCCACTGTATACCATTTTGCATTTGTAAGTGCTGTAATCGCAACGGATTCGTACGTTGTTTTCGGTTTACTGTTTTCATCATATAAGCCTGTTAAGGATGCGCTCTGACCTGTTGTTCCGTTTGTCAGTCCCGTTGCAGCTTCATACGTAGGATATTGTGTAATATTTGCAACAACATTTGTTTTATCATCTTTTACATATTCCAAAATTGCATTGTCCGGGTCGTTCAATCTATATTTCCATGTATGGATTGTCTTTCCGTCTGCTGTGACAGTATCCCATAAATATCTCTGAAGTGTAGGGGTCTGTCTTTCAATACCGAATACGTTGGAACGATAGAATGGTACCGTCATTTCATCCATTCCGCCATATACACAGTTTGGATAGATTTTCTGAGTAGTGGTATCCTCCATATTGCCGTCCGTCACAATCTCATAACGGATAAAGTACACCTTACCACGTTCAAAAATCACTGAGCCGTCATCTGCTATATTTGCCGTCGATTCACCCGGGTTCAACTGGTCAAAATGTACCGTCCAAGGTGTAATCGTTCTACCTATGTCTTCTGCAGGAGTTACATTAAATGTTTTCTGCTTCACTTTTACCTGCGATGAACTCCAATAGCCATTGTCTCTTTCCTTATTCAATACATCTGACGGATTATCATCCTCTACAAGTATATCAGAGTCTTCTCCCGGCAACTCGTAAATATAATAAATGATTTCATGTACATCCGCTAAAGTATAGCCTGTATCTACCGTAAGACCGACAATTGTATCGTCCTCTAAAGCTGCATTCGGTGTTTCCATATCTTCGTTCTGAATATACATTACCTCAACCGCATCGTTCGGATCTGCCACACGTGTATGGCTCTTTTTCACTTCAAAAATGAATGCACCTTGAATATCCAATTTATTGGTTACCTCAGGATATGCCGTATCATCCTGAGTATAGTCGTATGCGGCATCCACAGTGATTTTAAATTTACCGCCGTTTGCAATACGTAAATCACCCTTCGCGCCAAAAGACGCATCCGTCAGGATATACTGGGAGTATTGCTGGTTTTCCACAGCTGTATATTTTAATGGTTCCCCATATTTTGAGTAATAATAGGTTCCGAAATCACTGGAAGTATCTACCTCATCCGCATCCATAAGGTTGGCTGCCGTACCGATAGTTATGGAAGCCACACTTTCATCCTCACTATTATCTGTTTTAAGACTGAAAGTGATTTTTTCCATATTGGCTACTTCATAGCTTGCATCATTTCCTTCTTCATCCGTAAACGCAAGCGCAATTGTAAATAAATCGTCGCCTACATTTGGCACCTGATTCATCTTAACATAAATCATTTCCGGTTGTTTCAACTTAACATTATAACCTGTTAAATACTGTAAACAAGCCTGTTTATCAGCGGCTGTCAAATCCTTCCACGCAATTAACGGCTCGCCCTTGTTAGCGCTTTCTTCCTCTTCGTTTGCAATACCGTCATTTACATAACCGGAAACAGATACTGTATGCGTCATATCTCTCGCAAGACCATTCTGTTCAAAATAATAGTACGCAATCGTATCTCCTGTATCTGCATAGCCTTCCGGCGGGTCTATCGCCGTTCGGAGTTTTATTGTATGTAACTCTCCCGTCTGAGCTGTAATATTTACAATAAGCGGATAATCCGCATTAATATGACCCAGCAACATATCCTGATTTGCACTGTTATCTTCTACCATAACATAGCCGGAAATCTTGTCATATTCATGTGATAAAACGCCTTCCTTGCCGTCTTTGCTGATAAATTTAACAGTCGGATAGGTTGAAAATGCTAGGGAAACCACATCCGATGGATTTGTTACAAGCTCAACCAGTTTTTCATTGTCGTTAAACAGTACAACCACTCTTGCAAAATATCTCTGGTTCGGTTCAATATTAAAGGTTACCGTTTCCATTGTCTGAACCTCTTTTGTCTGAACCAGCGTTGCCTCGGCAGGATTTGCCGCATCCACAGAGGTTTCATACAATTCATAGCGGTATCCTTTTATACCGTTATATATATCTTTAATTCCTGTATCCAAAGATACCGTAGCCGTCTGATAACGACTGCTTGTAAGAATCTTCGTCTTCTTCTCGTTTACTTTGACCTGGGTTACATTGTCATCAAGTAAATAGTATGGAGCTGTTTTTAATGTTTTAACCGTTTTGGAAACATCTACTTTTTCACCCATGTCTGAGTAGGAATTTTTATCTTCATTGTCGTAGGTAACAATGTCTGTCAGTTTAATTCTGTATTCGGTATTCGGTTCAATTTCCAGACCCGTTTCAATACCGTCATCTTTCTTAAAAATAAACGTCTCACTGCCTGTGAAGGTAGTATCTTTGTATGTAGTAATATTTGTAGCGGAATCATCCTCACCCTTGTAAAGTGCAATACCATATGATGAAACCAGACTGTCATCTTCTTTTACTACTTTTACTGTAATAGAATTTTCTGTCACCTGAACTTTTTCGATAGAAAGACCAAGTTCATTTGTTCTGAAAATTTTGGTAAAGAAGTTTACTTCCGCAAACAATCCATGGTGTTGTGACTGGTATGAACCGGATACAATCAATACATAATCCACACCCGGTTGCAAATTGTCCGTATTCAAATCAGTGCCCATAATTCCCGGAGCAATCGTTTTGGTATAAACATCCTCCATAGTATCACGTCTATAAATTACACATTCAATATCATCACCTGTAATAAGTCCTTTTGGATCGTTTACATCCAATCTCATAGAAACACTGTTGGCACCAACTTTAAATGTCTCAGCATTCATTGTAACGGTTGGCGCACTTTCCTGAACAATACCGACAATACCGTCTACAACTTCACTGTTTTCGGCATCTTTACCGTCTTCGCCCACTTGTCCGTCATAGCCCCATTCACCACTGTCGCCCTCAAGTCCGTCATAGCCGTTCTGGCCCTTTGAACCGTTTTCGCCGCTTGTACCACTTTCGCCGGCAACACCGTCTGTTCCGTCTTCACCGGTAAAACCGTCTGCACCATCTGCACCATCTTTACCGTTTACAACACGGAAAGTAGGAATTTTTAAGCTTTCTTCATTTTCATCTACATAAAGGTTGCTGGAAGAATCAATTACCATTTCATCCAAAGACACAGCTTTTTCGAGACCGTTATAGAACGCCCTCTCTGTCAATTTTAATTCAAATCCGCTATCTGCCTGAATATATGCTTCATCCGAAACTGTCTGATAGGTTCCCTGCTGGTGCACCAATCTTGCAATACCACCTGCAACATACTGAACCTGAACATAATCCTCTAATACAACTTCAATATCCTCTGCCAAATGCAACACAATCTGAGGTGATACCAACATATATGTATCATCTGAGATTTTCCAGATAAATTCATTTAATGTAAGAGCATTACCAAGATATGACATAGAATAATCCTGGCCCTGTTTTAAAATCGTCGTCTTATCGGAAACACCGTAATATGTCACCTGATTATCGCCGATTTCTGCCAAATCCATTACAACACCTTTTGTGAATGCACCAAGTGAACCATCATTGTAATGAACAAATTCCTCTGTTCCCATAGACACTTCGTTATTTGAAGTATCTTTGAATTTGATAGTCTGTCCGTATTTATTGCGGTAGTTCGTGCCTGCCGAAAAATAGAACTGTTCATTCATATTCTTTGTTGTCTCTGAATCTCTGGACGGCACTAAAACATACCCATCCTGAGAGAATTGTTTGGTTGTGTCGAGCATTGTTTTCGTCGTCAAACCTGTCACTGCCAAAATCAGTGCAAATACTACAACCATAATAATTCTTAACTGCTTGTTCTTCACCTTTTGTCCCTACCTTTTTTTCACGTGATTGAATGTCATTTTTCTTCTTATATGGTCTGTTTCATCAACAATAGCACCCCTTGCTTGGGCATACTACTCCTTTATAAACAAACCTAATTAATTTATTTTATCACTTTTGTAAAAATATGTTAAGACATAAATCCAAATTTTTTTACAAAAAAGCACTATAACTTGTTCTGTTTTTACATTTACAAACAAGTTATAGTGCTTCAGTTTCATTTATGATACGGTTCACCGGAAATAATCCGGAACGCCCTGTATATCTGTTCTGATAAAATTACACGTATAAGCTGATGCGGAAAAGTCATATCCGAAAAACTGAGTTTATAATCACTTCTTTGACTGACTTTTTTGTGAAGTCCCAAGGAACCGCCGATTACAAATTGTATGTGACTGACTCCATATACCGATTTTTGCTTCAATAGCTCGGCAAAACTCACTGAATCCAGTTTTTTTCCGGCTATTTCCAAAGTAATTACCATTGCATCCTCTTTGATATGCGATAAAATTCTGTCAGCTTCTTTTTCTTTTATCTGCTCTTCTTCTAACGCACTGGCCTTATCCGGAGTCTTTTCATCAGCAACTTCCACGATTTGAAATTTGCAATATCTGGACAAACGTTTCTCATACTCCGCAATGGCATCCCTATAAAATTTTTCTTTTACTTTCCCGACAGAAACAATTGTAATTTTCATAACATTTATTCTTCGTAAAATTTTGTATAAATCTCGTCACACATAAAATCAATATAATTGTCTTCAAGATTCATAAACTGTTTGGTAAGCAATTCTCTGATACACGCGGTTCTCTTAAAATATTTTTCTTCTTCCGGCTGTTCATCCCACTGAGAATCACTGAGTTTTTCATCAATAGCTTCTTGGGAAAAATTTGTTTCAAAATATTTCATAATTTCCTTGGTTAAATTGCCTTCTTCTGAAGCCTTTTTATCAAATTTTTTCGCATTTTTCAGAGAAATAATTCCCATAACAATAAATACAATAAATAATGAGCCCATAACTACGGACGTAATGATTTTTGATATCAATCCGGAATAAAGAGGAATAATATCCATACAGATTAATACAAGCACAATCATTCCGAGCACTCCAACAGGTAAGAGGATGTAGGCACTGGATTTATTTTCATTCGATAATTCCTTGCTGTTACGGTAAACACCTGCCTGTTTTGCAATTCGAACCGCCGGAATTTCTGCGTCTTTGTCTGTAAAATGAATTTCTTTATTTTCATTCAGTTCTTTGGCAAGCTCTAAAATAGTTTCTTCACCCAATCCTTCTTTGGGAATCGGTACTTCTTCATTTTTTTCTTCAAGAGACTCTACCAAATCAACTTTACATTCGGCACATTTTAAAATGCCTTTTTTATATTCACACTTACATACAGGACACCATGCCATACAAAATCCCTCCTCTGCTATTTTATGGTATTAAAAATATGAACTATTTATTGCTTAAATATTCGTGAATACCCTGTGCACCGGCTTTACCTGCGCCCATGGCCAAAATAACCGTAGCCGCGCCTGTAACGGCATCACCACCGGCATAAACGCCTTCTTTTGTAGTTTTACCTGTTGTTTCATCGGCAATGATACATTTCCATTTATTTGTTTCAAGGCCTTCTGTTGTAGAAGAAATAAGTGGGTTCGGTGATGTACCAAGTGACATAATAACTGTATCTACATCAATTACAAATTCACTGTCTTTCTTTACAACCGGTCTTCTTCTGCCTGATTCATCCGGTTCGCCAAGTTCCATCTGAACACATTTAATGCCTGATACCCAGCCGTTTTCATCGCTTAGGATTTCAACAGGGTTTGTAAGAAGGTCAAAAATGACGCCTTCTTCTTTTGCATGATGAACTTCTTCCACTCTGGCTGGTAATTCTTCTTCACTACGTCTGTACACAATATGTACTTCAGCGCCAAGACGAAGTGCTGTTCTTGCTGCGTCCATTGCTACGTTACCGCCGCCTACAACAGCTACTTTTTTGCCGCGCATAATCGGTGTTGTAGAATTTTTATCAAAAGCTTTCATTAAGTTGCTTCTTGTTAAGTATTCATTTGCTGAGAATACACCGTTTGCCTGTTCACCCGGAATTCCCATAAATTTAGGAAGACCTGCACCGGAACCGATAAATACAGCTGAGAAGCCTTCTTCTTCGATTAATTCGTCGATTGTTACAGATTTACCTACAACAACGTTTGTTTCGATTTTAACGCCAAGAGATTTTACGTTTTCGATTTCTTTCGCCACAACGTCTGTTTTTGGTAATCTGAATTCAGGAATACCATAAACAAGTACGCCGCCTGCTTCGTGTAATGCTTCAAAAATTGTTACATCGTAGCCCATTTTTGCAAGGTCGCCTGCACAGGTTAAACCTGCAGGACCGGAACCGATAACTGCAACTTTTTTACCGTTCTTTTCTTTTGTACCGATTGGTTTAATGCCTTCACCGCATGCCCAGTCAGCCACAAATCTTTCCAGTTTACCGATAGAAATCGGGTCACCTTTGATACCACGGATACATTTACCTTCACACTGGCTTTCCTGTGGGCATACACGACCGCAAACAGCCGGAAGTGATGAAGATTCTCCGATAATTTCATATGCTTTTTTGAAATTTCCTTCTTTTACCTGTTCAATAAATCCCGGAATATTGATAGAAACAGGGCAGCCCTTTACGCACTGTGCATTTTTACAGTTGATACATCTTGATGCTTCTGCCATTGCTTCTTCTTTGTTATAACCTAAGCAAACTTCCTTAAAGTTTGTAGCTCTTTCTTTCGCGTCCTGTTCACGTACAGGTACTTTTGTCAAAACGTCCATTATTCGTCACCTCCGCAGTTTCCACATCCGCCGTGATGTGTATCGCCTTCCTGAAGTTTTAATAAAGCTCTTCCTTCAACTGTTTTGTAAATCTGCTGACGTTTCATAGCTTCATCAAAGTTTACAAGATGTCCGTCAAATTCAGGACCGTCTACACAGGCAAATTTCACTTCGCCGCCAACTGTTACACGGCAGGCACCACACATACCTGTACCATCAACCATAATTGGGTTTAAGCTGACAATCGTAGGAATATTTAATTCTTTTGTCACAAGACATACGAATTTCATCATAATCATCGGTCCGATTGCAACGCATACATCGTATGATTTGCCTTCTTTTTCAACCAAATCCTTAATTGTCTGTGTTACCATACCGCTTCTGCCGTAAGAACCGTCATCTGTTGTCACATATAAATTACCTGCAACAGCTTCCATTTCTTTTTCCAGAATTAATAAATCTTTGTTCTTAGCACCAACGATAACATCTGCATCAATGCCGTTTCCTTTGAGCCATTTTACCTGTGGATAAACAGGTGCAGTACCTACACCACCGGCTACAAAGAGAATCTTTTTATTCTTAAGCTCTGCAAGATCTTCTTTTGTGAATTCAGAAGGACATCCTAAAGGTCCTACGAAATCATGGAAAGAATCTCCGGCTTTTAAATTTGCCATCATTGTTGTTCCTGCCCCAACACCCTGAAATACAATTGTGATGGTTCCCTTTTCTCTGTCATAGTCACAGATAGTAAGTGGAATACGTTCTCCCTCTTCATCCATTCTTACGATAACAAATTGTCCCGGCAAACATGATTTTGCCACTCTTTTTGCCTCAACTTCCATCAAATAAATATTTGTAGTAAGTTCTCTGGCCTCTAAAATTTTGTACATCTTACTCCTCCGTTTCAAAAGGTACGTTTTTTTCGTTCCTCTTAATATGTTTATATAAAATTATGCTTAATACAAAGTTAAAACATAATCCATATTCTCATTTACGGTTACCCTGTAAATTGTTCCGTCATAGACATTGACTGCAAACAAAATACCCGTGGCATATGCATCTCCTTCTTCCGGTTTATAAACCTCAGCGAAGAGATAAAACTCACCCATACCTTCTTCTGTAATTACATACTGAAATTCATAGGAATTACTTCCCACAAAATTACTTCTTGTTCCCGCATAATCCAGAATGATATTTTCATTTATCATCAGCGCATACACATCCCTCTGTGCCTGGGTAAATTCATAATCTGTGTTTAAAGTGAATTCATATTCTCTTGTGACAACCTCACTAAAATATCCCGAATCTTCATTATAACACACAAACTTAAACTGCGTCTTGCCAAGAGGCATAGGAATCGGTCCTGTATACTGTATGGATTCTTCCGTCGGTGTTGTCCCGTCAGTAGTATAATATACACTACAATCATCCTCAGAATCAATAGTAATCATTTCAGGAATCACATATTCCCCGCTATAGCAGTTTACAGACGGCGGCAACGGTACCGTTCTTTGTTCAATGACATAGGTCTTTTCCACCGCATTACTTGACACACCAAACTCATTCATAAAAACAGCATAAATCGTGTGCTTTCCTTCTTCCAAAAAGATGGGACCACTATACTTTTTGGATGTCGTATCCGGTATACTTCCGTCTGTTGTATAGTAAATAGTTCCTTTACTTCCGGATGACAGTTTCAAAGGAATGGTTCCTACATATGTCCCTTCCGTATAACTAAAGCTGACAGGTAGTGCCAGATAATCCTGATACTTAGTCACTATAATACCGGACGGACATAAAATCAATAACTGATTTATTTTACTGTACTGGCGGTTTTCAATATAAGGTTTTATTAATTCATCAAAACAGTATATGATTTCCGCTTCATCAAAAGCATTATACTCAATTCCGCCAAGCAGGTATTTTTCAGCACTGTCATAATCTTCCAGTTCCAATGCACACTGATAACCTGCAATATAGGCATCCTGATATTCCGGTTTTAACATTACCGTATGTTCTACATACTTAAGGCTTTCACTGTAATTCCCCTCTTCATAAGCCTCCATCGCTTTGCCATATTGAATTCCCGGTGACAAATAACCTATCAGATACGCAATTCCCACCGTCAAAAGGGCACAAAAAGAGACACAAAATGCCAACAATACATAAAAAGTCATTTTGTGTTCTTTTTTAAACTTTTTCATTCTGTATGACCATTTAATTTGTTCCTTTTGAATGTCAGCTGTGTTTTTTTCTTCTCTGTTTTCCTCAAAAGCATCTTTTTGGATTTCTCTCAAAGAACTCAGTATGCTTCCATCCACCTCAGGCTCAAAATCAGGAACCATCTGAATTTCATATCCGCAATATTCGCAGTATAAATATCCGTCTTTCAGCTCCTTATTACACTTGGGACATTGCATTTTTTAACCTCACAAACTAGGCATTAATTTCCACCGAGTCAACACAATTCTTCATAAGCATAGCAATTGTCATAGGACCTACACCACCCGGTACAGGTGTAATTGCACTACACTTTGGTGCAACCGCATCAAAATCGACATCGCCGCATAATTTATTGTTTTCATTGCGGTGAATTCCGACATCAATTACAACTGCGCCTTCTTTGACATATTCTTCTGTTATAAATTTCGGTTTACCAAGAGCTGCAATTAAAATATCGGCTCTTTTACATACTTCCTTCAAATCCTTTGTTTTAGAATGCGTAATTGTCACTGTTCCATTTTCTCGGAGTAATAAAATGGACATAGGCTTTCCTACGATATTGCTTCTACCCACAACAACACATTCTTTTCCTGAAATTTCAATGTTGTAACGTTTCAAAAGTTCGATAACTCCTGCCGGTGTACAGGACAAAAAGCCCTTTCTGCCGATACAGAGATTTCCTACATTCATCGGATGGAAACCATCCACATCCTTTGCAGGCGAAATAGCCATTAAAACCTTATCTTCCGAAATGGTTTTCGGAAGCGGAAGCTGTACTAAAATACCGCGCACAGCATCATCCTTATTGAGTTTATCAATAAGTGCAAGAAGTTCTTCTTCTGTTGTACTTTCTTCCAACTGATAAGAAAGTGATTTGATACCTATGTATTCACAAGCTTTTTTCTTGTTATTTACATATACGCTTGAAGCAGGGTCACTTCCTACCTGAATCACCGCCATACAAATTTCAATGCCTTTTTCTTTGTAAAGCGCTACCTTTTCCTTACATTCATCTTTAATCTCTGTGGAGATTTTTTTGCCGTCTATGATAATTGTTTCCATTGTTTACTCCTTACTTAAAATAATCCTGTGATTACACCATCTTCGTTCACATCAATACCAAATGCTACCGGATTTTTCGGAAGCCCCGGCATTGTCATAACAGTGCCTGTCAAAACAACAACAAAGCCTGCACCTGCTGAAACGTATACATCTCTTACACTGATTTCAAAATCAGTCGGTCTGCCTAGCTTGCTTGGATCATCCGAGAGGGAATACTGATTTTTTGCCATACATACAGGTAAATTGCCAAAGCCTAGTTTTTCCAGTCTTTCAATCTGCTTTTCGGCACTTCCTACATAGTTTACACCATTTGCACCATAAATTTCTTTAGCAACTGTGCTGATTTTTTCTTTCAAAGAAGCATTATCCTCGTATAAAAGTTTGAAATGGCTTTCTTTTGTTTCCAAAGTCTCTAAAATCTTTTTGGCAAGTTCAATGCCGCCATTTCCGCCCTCGCCCCATACTTTTGAAAGAGCGAATTCACAGTTTCTGTCTTCACAGAACTGTTTTACAAAGGCAACCTCTTCCTCGGAATCTGTCACGAATGCATTCAATGTCACAACCACAGGAACACCGAATTTCTGTACATTTTCTATATGTTTTTCAAGATTCACAATTCCTTTTTTCAGTGCTTCCAAATTCGGAGTATTTAAATCTTCTTTTTTCACACCGCCATTGTATTTTAAAGCACGGATGGTTGCCACAAGTACAACACAGTCCGTTTTCAGTCCTGCCGCACGACACTTAATATCAAAGAATTTTTCCGCACCGAGGTCTGCACCAAAACCGGCCTCTGTAATGACGTAATCTGCCATTTTTAAAGCCGTTTTTGTGGCACGGATAGAGTTACATCCGTGTGCAATATTGGCAAACGGACCGCCATGAATAATTGCAGGTGTATGCTCTAAGGTCTGGATTAAGTTTGGTTTTAAAGCATCCTTTAAAAGAGCCGCCATAGCACCTACTGCCTTTAAATCTGCCGCTGTCACAGGCTCTCCCTGATAATTATAAGCAACTACCATTCTGCCAAGACGTGTTTTCAAATCATCCATATCGCTTGCAAGACATAAAACCGCCATAATCTCAGATGCAACAGTGATAACAAAATGGTCTTCTCTTACTACGCCATCGGTTTTTGCACCAAGTCCCACTACCACGTTACGGAGCACTCTGTCGTTCATATCAAGACAACGTTTCCATACAACCTGTCTTGGGTCGATTCCCAGTTCATTGCCCTGCTGGATATGGTTATCTAGAAGGGCTGCAAGAAGGTTATTTGCCGATGTAATCGCATGAAAATCCCCTGTAAAATGCAGGTTCAAATCTTCCATCGGAACCACCTGTGCATAGCCGCCGCCGGCAGCACCGCCTTTGATACCAAAGCATGGTCCTAAGGACGGTTCACGAAGTGCGATAACCGCTTTTTTACCTAAAATACCGAAAGCCTGTCCAAGACCAACACTGGTAGTTGTTTTACCTTCTCCGGCAGGCGTCGGATTAATGGCTGTAACCAAAATAAGCTTACCATCTTTATTATCTGCAATTTTTCCCATATATTCATCGGAAATTTTGGCTTTGTATTTGCCGTACATTTCCAAATCATCCGCAGGAATATCTAATTTTTCCGCAATTTGTGTAATTGGCAGCAATTCTGCTTCCTGTGCAATCTGAATATCTGTTTTCATCCTAAATCCTCACTAAATATTACTTTCTTCCAAATACTGTTCAAACTGTTCTTCTGTCATCAATACTTTTCTCGGTTTTGTTCCTTCGTCACCACCCACAATTCCGGCTTCGTAGAGCTGGTCCATAATCCTTCCTGCTCTGTTAAATCCGATGCGGAATGCACGCTGTAACATACCGATAGATGCTTTATCTTTTTCAATAATAAATCTTGCCGCATCCACAAAATACTCATCTATATCCGAGCCACCATCTGCACCTGAGCCTCCCGATGAGCCGCCTTGAGCGCCCATATTCTGAATCTGATCCTGGATAGTTTCATCATAAAGACTTCCGTTACCCATACACTGGTTTTTGAGGAAATCCACTACATCCGAAACTTCTTCATCCGAAACAAAGGCACCCTGAATTCTGGCAGGTTTCGGATAACCCTGTGGTGCAAAGAGCATATCTCCTTTTCCGAGAAGCTTTTCTGCACCGTTACTGTCCAAAATAGTTCTGGAGTCCACACCACTGGAAACTGCAAAAGCAATTCGGCTTGGCATATTGGCTTTAATAAGACCTGTAATAACGTCTACAGACGGTCTCTGGGTCGCAATAATCAAATGAATTCCGGCAGCTCTTGCAAGCTGTGCAAGACGACAGATGGCTTCTTCCACTTCTCCCGGCGCAACCATCATAAGGTCTGCAAGTTCGTCTACAATAATCAGAATCTGTGGCATCACACTGACAGGTTCTCCGTCAATCATACCTCCGGATGCCTCCACTGCCTTATTGTAGCCCTTTAAATCACGGACATTTAAATCTGCAAATTTTTTGTATCGTTCTGACATTTCCGCTACTGCCCAGTGAAGTGCACCGGCAGCCTTTTTCGGATCTGTCACAACCGGAATCAGCAAATGCGGAATGCCGTTATACACACTGAGTTCAACCACCTTCGGGTCAATCATAATGAGTTTCACTTCATCCGGCTTTGCCTTATACAAAATACTCATAATAATGGAGTTAATACATACGGATTTACCTGAGCCTGTGCTTCCCGCAATCAACATATGCGGCATCTTCGCAATGTCTGTTACAACGGTTTTACCGCCGATATCTTTACCCACTGCAAACGCAAGTTTGGAACCAAATTCTTTAAAATCACTTGTTTCCAGCAGGTCTCTTAAGGAAACCGCCATATTTTCTTTATTCGGAACTTCAATACCAACTGCCGCTTTTCCCGGAATCGGTGCTTCAATACGGATATCCGTAGCTGCCAAATTCAGCTTAATATCATCAGCAAGTCCCACAATTTTACTTACTTTTACGCCCTGTTCAGGCTGCAATTCATATCTGGTAACAGATGGTCCCTGACTGATATCCGTAACAGTCACATTGACACCAAAGTTTTTCAGTGTCTGCTGTAATCGGAGTGCCGTCTCTTTTAATTCTGTAGAAGAATCACCGTTTCCGCTTCTTTTACTCTTATGTAACAAATCGATTGGCGGAAATTTGTATACCTTCGCAATCGGTTTGTTCGCCTGTGTAATTTCCTTTTCTACCGCTGCTTTCACGGCATCCGTTACAGGCTCCGGTTTCACAGCTTTCGGTCGTGCAGAACCTTCCTCATCACGGGCACTCTCCGGCTGTCTTGTGTATTCCGGCTGTCTTGTGTATTCCGGCTGTCTTGTCGCCATTACCGGTTCCGGCATGGAAGACAACTCCGGATGACTGACAGGGGATGTTTTTGGCATCGAAAGCTCACGCATTCCCTCATCATACCTTGCTTCTGTATGTCTCATCGGCTTGCTTGAAACTGTCTCTTCCACTACAGAATTCAGTGTAATTTCATGCATATCATCCTTCACAAGAGGCATAGAAATCTGTACACTGTTTTCTGCTACAGCTTCTGTTTCTGTCTCTTTCAGACTTGTATCCATCATTACACCGGATACTTTTCTATCCATACGCAGAATCTTGTCATTTTCCTTTGCTTCTGCCTCTAATTTTCTCGCTTCTTCCATACGGCTTCTGCGTTCTTCATTTTCCACGCGGCGTTTCATCTTCTGTTCACGCATACGCTCCGAACGTTCATGCCATCTGTCTGTCTCTGCGTAAGACTTCTGAATCACCTGTTTTCCCGTACGTTTCACATTGCCGATAAGGGCACCTTCCGTAAGTAAAATCAACGAGATTATCATCCAGACTCCGAGTATTAAAATCGTACCCACAAGAGATAAAAACTTGTATAAAAAATACGCTACAGAGCCTGCAAAAACACCGCCACCGGCTCTTGTATCCGAACATCTTTCATAAATTTCTTTCAGATTATATTTCATAGTTTCGCCGTAATCTGCCGAAAACAGTTCAAATATAATCATAAGTGCAATACAGAGACTTACTATAGACCAAAACTTACGAATGGCTACATAATCACCGCGTTTGATATTATAAAAGATTACACTTCCGCCTATAAAAAGCGGAGCCACATAGGCAAACAATCCAAAGATACCAAACATAAAATCACTGATTACATTACCAAAACTTCCTATAATTCTAAAATTACATAAAAATAAAAAGATACAAACCGCCGCAGAAATTATCGTTATAATATCGTCAAACATCTGATCATTAGCAGCTGACTGTTTCTTTCTTCTTGTCTGTGGGCTTGTCCCCCTGCGAGTCTGTGAACCTGCTTTGGAACCTGCATTTGCGCGGGAAGATGTTCCCGTACTTCTATTTGTAGAACCGGATGCCATAATATCTCCTCCTGTTCGGGCATTCATCTTAACAGTATAACATTTTAACTACTTTTTGTCAGCATTTTGTTTGCATTTTGTTATCATTTCATGTAATTTTGATAATGCTTCCTTTATGCCACCCACTTCATTAATGAGTCCTTCTTTTACCGTTTCTTCCCCCACTAAAACCGAACCTATATCTTTGGTTAAAAATTCCGTTTCCGACAGAAGCTCCCTGAGTCTTTTTTCCTTAATCTGACTATGGCCTGTCACAAATGAAATAATTCTGTTCTGTATCTGCTCAAAATACTCAAAGCTCTGCGGAACACCGATAATTGTACCGTTTAACCGCACCGGATGAATCACCATAGTTGCTGACGGTACGATATAAGAATAATCCGTACTTACCGCTATCGGCACACCGATAGAATGACTTCCACCCAGTACAAGGGAACAGGTTGGCTTGCTTAAAGACGCTATCATCTCTGCAATAGCCAGCCCCGCCTCCACATCACCACCAACTGTATTTATGAGCAAAAGCAATCCATCCACCTCATCGTCATCCTCAATTTTACCAAGTAATGGTAACACATGCTCATATTTGGTTGTCTTTGTTGTTCCACTCAAATTTTCATGTCCTTCTATTTCTCCGATAACTGTAATCAACTGAATTTTATGTTTTTGGCTTTGATTTTCAATCAAAGTAATTCCCGCTTCTTTTAATTCATCCTTCTCCATACCTGTCTCCTTTTTACTCACTACTTTTGAATGAAAAAACGAACTACATTTGCAAAGTATGCAAATATAATTCGTTTCTAGTATTTCCAATATATAATCAAATATGTGAATTAAATATCAAAATCATCGTCATCCGACACTTCAATATCGTATTTCATTTCTTCTACGGTCGGTTCATAAGCATAATCATACGTTTTCTTTTCCTGTCTCTTTGGCTTTTTAAATGTCTGTGGCACAAATCCGGCTTCTACCTGATTCAATTTTTCATTCATAGCTTTAATGGAATCAATTTCTTTCTGTTCGGTATCATCCGTTCTGACAGGTTCTGCTTTTGCAGTCAAAGCACTTTCCTGTGCCATCGGTGCTATAGGTGCTATAGGTGTCATCGGTTCATTCTCTTCAAGTTCGTCCTCTTCGTCCTCTTCTTCCTCTTCTTCGACAAGTTCAAAATTGTCTAAAAGACCGATACCCAAAGCCGCATAAAGTACAAAACATAAAAAACCACAAAGTTCACCATTTACACCGCTTACAAACTCTGTTTTTACAAACATATAATATATACTCATAAGTGCCGGAATTATGTAATACAATTTCTGATTCCACATTCCGTATACACCCAGAAAACCTAGTACATTCAAAATTAGCAAGGCTGTAACCTTCAAATCAACCGCATTGATTGCTGGCAATTCAAAACCAAAGTCCAAAACAATTTCCGGTTTTAACGCAAAAACAACCATACAGGTAATTAAAATTAACAGCATTCCTTCCACGGCCAGAATATAGTACCATCTTTTATCCTGAATATGTTTGCCGCTAAAAGAAACTAAAATAGCCGGTATTGCAAAAATAAGACTGTTTGTTTCACTGATAAACAAAACCGCAAACAAACATCCCATTATGAAAACCGAAATAACCTGTTCCATCAGCTTCGTAGTTTTTGTTCTGTAATAGTACACAAGCGATACACTAAATAAAAACAATGCTACAAGTAATACATATACTAAAGACGCTTCCGGCATAACCGAAAGTTCCATTGTCTGCTTTGCACAGAAAAAGAACACCAAAAACAGATTTGACGCAAGTGTTTTCTTTCCACAAATATTCTTAAGTGCAAAATAGCCAAGAAGCGCAATCAGAACAAGATAAATCCGATTGTAGAAGCTAACCGCAAATACCGTTCTTCCAAGCAGAATACTGACTACATCAAGTCCACTTTGATAAATGCCCTGATAACTAAATTCTCCCGCTTCGTAAATAGAGCCATCCAGAATAAATTTTTGAAATACGTCCGTTCCTAGTGCCGCATCTGCATATTCATCATAAGAAAACTGTCCAAGCAACATTCCAAGAACGATAAGTACTATCGGCAAAGCAATCTTTACACCTTTGGGAACAGAAAAACTGTTTACAAAGGGAAATAAAAAGGATTGAAGCCCTAAACTTGCAACACCCAGCACTACAAAAACAAGCACCGGAATACCCGCTTTATAGATAACGTTGAGCTCAGGAAACGCACTTCCAAGGAACATTGACATAAAAAAAGTCAAAAAAGTGCACAGAACTACCATAAATAATGCCCAAATAATTCTTTTTCCCACACTACTTTGACCTTTCATTGTTTACTCCTTATCTTCCTCATCCAAAACACATTCAATATTGTATCTTGGTCTGTGTTTTACTTCCGTATATATCTTTCCGATATATTTTCCAATCAACCCAATTGATAAAAGCTGTACACCACCTAAAAACCATATGGATAAAATAAGTGAAGTCCAACCTGCTTCTACCCTGCCCATAAAGTAGGACACAAAAGCATAAACTGCTGCAATAATTGATAAAAATACGATTCCAAAGCCTAAAACGGTAATCATATCTATCGGTTTTGTGCTAAAGGAAGAAATTCCTTCAAACGCCAATGCAAGCATCTTTTTCAGCGGATATTTGGATTCACCTGCCACACGTTCTTTTCTCTCATAATAAACTGAGTCCGTCTTGTATCCAAGAAGCGGTACCATACCACGCAAATAAAGATTTGTCTCTTTATATTCACTGAAAGCCTCCAAAGAACGCTTTGACATCAGACGGAAATCCGCATGATTATACACAGTTTTCACACCCATAACATTCATCAGTTTGTAAAAACCCTGAGCGGTTGTTCTCTTAAAAAAAGAATCCTTCTTTCTGCTGTTTCTGACGCCGTAAACAATGTCACAGCCCTCATGGAATTTATCAATCATTTCTTCAATAACAGACGTATCATCCTGTAAATCCGCATCAATGGATACTGTCACATCGCACATATCCTTCGCCGTCATAAGTCCCGCCGTCAAAGCATACTGATGCCCAACATTCTTTGCCAGATTCAGTCCCTTAATCTGCTTATGTGCTTTGTGTTCCTCCGAAATCAGTTCCCATGTTTTATCCTTGCTTCCGTCATTTACAAACAAAACAAAACTATCTTGTGAAATTTTATTTTTTGAAACCAAATCATCCAAAACCGCCCTTAAGGCTTCTGATGAAATTTTCAGAACATCTTCTTCATTGTAGCAGGGAACTACAATTCCTAATCTATCCATAAAAGCTCCTTATGCCCCGGCAATTGCCTGTTCCAAATCTGCAATAATATCATTTACATTTTCGATACCGACTGACAAACGGATTAAATCCGGCTGAACACCGGCTTCCACAAGCTGTTCATCGTTCATCTGTCTGTGTGTATGGCTGGCAGGATGAAGCACACAGGTTCTTGCATCCGCAACATGTGTAACGATAGCCGCAATCTGCAATTTATCCATCATATTTTCTGCCGCCGCTCTTCCGCCTTTTAAGCCGAAAGAAATAACGCCACAGCTTCCGTTTGGCAAATATTTCTGTGCCAAATCATAATATTTATTGTTCTTAAGTCCCGGATACTGTACCCAGGCTACTTTTTCGTGTTTTTCCAAAAATTCCGCTACAGCCTGTGCATTACTGCAATGTCTTTCCATTCTTAAATGTAATGTTTCAAGACCGATATTTAATAAAAATGCATTCTGCGGAGACTGGATAGAACCCAAATCTCTCATAAGCTGTGCTGTTGCTTTTGTAATATAAGCACCTTTTCCGAATTTTTCCGCATATGTAATACCGTGATAAGATTCATCCGGTGTGCAAAGTCCCGGGAACTTATCTGCGTGTGCCATCCAGTCAAAATTACCGGAATCTACAATGGCACCACCTACACAGGTAGCATGTCCATCCATATATTTTGTTGTAGAATGGGTTACGATATCTGCACCCCATTTGAACGGATTACAATTCATCGGTGTTGCAAATGTATTATCAATGATAAGCGGTACACCGTGGGAATGTGCCGCCTCGGCAAATTTTTCAATATCCAGTACTACAATCGCAGGATTTGCAATTGTTTCTGCAAGTACGCATTTTGTGTTTGGTTTAAAAGCCTTATTCAATTCTTCCAAAGAATCATCCGGATTTACAACCGTACATTCAATGCCCATTTTTTTCATAGTTACGGTAAGTAAGTTAAATGTACCGCCGTAAACTGTAGAAGACATAATGACATGGTCACCAGCCTCACAGATATTGAAAACCGCATAATAGTTGGCTGCCTGTCCTGAAGATGTGAGCATCGCTGCCACACCGCCTTCCAACTCACAGATTTTCTGTGCTACAAAATCGTTGGTTGGATTCTGAAGTCTTGTATAGAAATATCCGGAATCTTCCAAATCAAACAATCTTCCCATCTGTTCCGATGTATCGTATTTGAAAGTTGTACTCTGAATAATCGGTAAAACTCTTGGTTCACCCTTGGTTGGTTTCCAGCCTGACTGGATACAAATTGTCTCTTTTGAAAACTGACTCATCTTAGTCGCACCTCCTATTCATCCCAGTTGTGATATACAGCCTGTACATCATCATCTTCATCTAATAAATCCAATGTTTTCTGCAAGTTTTTCACTGCTGTTTCATCGGTTAAAGTCACATAAGTCTGCGGAATCATAGTTATTTCCGCTGAAGCCATTACAATGCCATTTTCCTTTAAGGCACTTTCCACATCCGCAAAAGCATCCGGATCTGTAATAATTTCAAAGCTGTCTTCTTCTTCAGCAAAGTCTTCCGCACCTGCATCAAGAGCCATCATCATCAGCTCGTCCGCATCCATATCACATTCTTCTTTATCAATAATAATCTGACCTTTTTTATCAAACATAAAGGATACACAGCCCTGTGTTCCGATACTTCCCTGTCCCTTTGTAAAAGCACTTCTTACATTGGCTGCTGTTCTGTTTTTGTTATCGGTTAAAGCATCTACGATAATCGCAATACCGTTTGGACCGTAGCCTTCGTATGTAACATATTCGTAATTAACGTTGCCCATATCACCGGCTGCTTTTTTGATACCTCTTTCGATGGTATCGTTTGGCATATTGTTGGATTTTGCTTTTTCAATAACCTTTGCCAGTTTAAAGTTGTTCGCAGGGTCCGGACCGCCTTCCTTAACCGCTACAGCGATTTCACGACCGATAATTGTAAAAATTTTACCCTTCGCAGCATCATTTTTTTCTTTCTTGTGTTTAATATTTGCAAATTTTGAATGTCCTGACATAATCTATTCTCCTTTAAATTCAATCTAAATAATCATACCACTATTTGCCTTCATCTTCAATAGTCGTTTTCTCTAAGGTTTCCTCCGGTTCGACAATCTTTTCCACCAGAACACTGCTTATCCGCTTCTCTTTTACTTTTAAAAGTGTAAAATGATATCCCTCATAATCACATTCAAATTTCTCATTATCTGACGGAATATGTTCCATTTTGGAAATCAGAAAACCGTTAACGGTTTCAAATTCCGAATGAAACTCAATGTCCAAAAGTTCTTCCAATTCTTCCAGCTTTGTAAAACCGTCAATGACATATTCACCGGCACCTTTTTTATGAATATGCTGTTCATCCACATCATACTCATCCATAATATTCCCTACGATTTCTTCCAGAATGTCTTCCATAGAAATCAGTCCCGCCGTCTGTCCGTATTCATTGATTACAATTGCCAGCTGTACTTTTTGTGCCTGCATAATTTTAAAAATATCATCAATCTTTTTGGTCTCAGGAATGTATACAGGCTTTCTTAAAAGCTTTCTGATGCTTTTAATCGGCTTATTCATCAGATTATCCTTGGAATGAAGCCTTAGGGCATCTTTTAAGTACAACATTCCGATAATACTGTCCATACATTCATCAAACACGGGATATCGGCTGTACTGACTGCCTAACATAAAATCAATGGCATCCTCAAGACGCATAGCGCTGTCCAGTGCAAGCATATTACTTCGGTTAATCATAATATCCTTTGCAACTTTATCGCCAAATTCAAAAATATTGGAAATCATCAAAACCTCACTGGATTCAATGACTCCCATTTCATGTCCTTCATTGACCATAGAAAGAATCTCTTCTTCTGTATCCCTCTTGCAAAGCTTTTGTCCATACATCCTTCCGAGTTTTTCCGGAATATATATGCAAAAAATCATAACCGGAATAAAGGCTGCAACAGTAAACAATATCGCAGGTATCATTTCCTTTATCCGCTTGTAAAATTCCATATACATAACGATACCTAAAAATGCATGAATCAAATTCGTAATAAAATAAGTAGCCCGAAAATAGTACTTTTTGTTTTTAATTATTTTATGTAACAAAAGCACTTTTCCATCTGTCGCTTCTTCCTGCGCGACATCATTCTCCGTTAAGTCCACTACGGCACCATAACCAAGATACATAATAATTGTTATAACTAAAAGTAATAAAAAATAAATCATATTTCATCCTTATCAAGTTCCAGACTGACAAGTAAGCTGTCATTGACCCTTTTCATTATATCCGAATCCAGATGACACACCTTATCCTTCAGTCTCTGCTTATCTATCGTTCTTAATTGTTCCAGTAGAATCACGGAATCTTTCACCAGTCCATATCTTTTTGCGTCCAGTTCAATGTGCGTTGGCAGCTTTGCCTTGTTTAATTTTGAAGTAATGGCCGCGCATATTACAGTAGGACTATATTTATTTCCGACATCATTTTGTATAATAAGTACCGGTCTTACACCGCCTTGTTCAGAACCGACAACCGGTCTTAAATCCGCATAAAAAACATCTCCACGTTTCATATATACACATCCTTTTGCTATTTCTAGTAGCATTATTCCCAGTTTATCGGATGGTATTCAACGAACTTAAGAAATAAAAACTCCTTCAAAGTAGTTTTCTGTTCCTATCACCTTTTTATCTTTGACAAAAATACGCGGAATTCGTTTGGATAACCCGCAAACAAACTCATAATTAAATTTATCTGCGATTTCACCCAACTCCTCGACTGTAATCCTTTCCTCTTTATCTTCTCCGATTAAAGTAACCCTATCACCCATCTTAACATCTTCAATATGTGTAACATCCGCCATAAACTGGTCCATACATACCCTTCCAAGAATAGGTGCTTTTTTGCCGTTAATCAAAACATATCCTTTATTTGAAAGACTTCTCGGATAACCGTCACCATAGCCTACAGGAATTGTAGCGATTTTCATTTTCCTGTCTGCAACAAATTTTCCGCCGTAGCTTATGGGCGTTCCTTTTTCCACCTCTTTGATATAGACAATTGTACTATATAAGCTAAGAGCCGGTTTTAATGAAATTTTCTCTTTTGAAACCTCATCAGACGGCCACAGACCATAAAGTATAATTCCCGCACGCACCAAATCTAAATTTGCCTTACTTATATCAATAATTCCTGCACTGTTTGAAGCGTGTTTAATCGGAATGTTGTAGGCATATGTTTTTTCAATTTTTGTAACAAACTCATTAAATTTATTTAACTGGCCATAAGTAAATTCTTTATTTTCTTCATCCGCCTTTGCAAAATGGGTAAAAACACCTTCCAGACAAAGATACGGTGAATGCAATATTTTTCCTGCAAAAGCCACCCCTTCATCATTTGGCCTAATCCCAATTCGTCCCATACCGGTATCTACCTTGATATGTACAAGTGCCTTCTGTCCGATTTGTTCAGCCACCTTGGCTATTTCCAATAGACTGTCTTCTCTGAAAAGTGCCATAGAAATATGATTTTTAATGAGCTCTTCATATTTTCCCGGAAATGTATAACCCAGAATCAAAATCGGTTTCTGAATATTATTTTTTCGCAAATCCAAGGCTTCCTCAGCTGTAGCTACTGCAAATCCGTATACAGAATCTTCTTTTTCCAACTCATTTGCTATAGGAATCGCCCCATGTCCGTATCCGTCAGTCTTGATAACCGCCAGAATTTTTGTTCCTGCCGCAATATGCTTTTTCATAGCAAGAACATTTTCCTTTATGGCATTCAAATCGATTTCTGCATAAACTCTTTCATACTCAAACATTAAAAGAATTCCTCCATCTTTTTTAAAACCTTTGGCAATGCTTCTACAATATCACCTGCCAAAAGACTATTTTTCCCGTGCTCTAAAGCCGCCAAATCACCGGCTAAAGAATGAAGATGTACGCCCAAAACCGTACCTTCATATAAATTCATTCCGCCTCTTGCAATCATACCTGCAATTATTCCGGAAAGAACGTCACCGCTTCCTGCTGTAGCCATTCCGGAGTTTCCGAATCTGTTTATAAAAATTGATTTCTCCTTTTTATAGACTCTTGTGACACTGTCTTTGCACACAAAAACAGCATTATTTTTAGCAACAACCTCTGCCATAATGACATCAAGTTCCGCCTTTAATCTATCTGTTGCAATTCCTGTAAACCTTGATAGTTCCAACATATGTGGCGTGTACACCAGTTTGTTGACTTTGTAAGTCAATTCTTTTAATTCATCATATCCTGCAATCAGATTAATACCGTCGGCATCCACAATCAGACATTTTCCTTCAGGAAAGTCCTTTAAAACGGTTAACAACTTGGAATACGCTAAGTCATCCGTCCCGATTCCCGGTCCTATCACAACACTGTCCGCCCATTTGATAGCTTTTTTTATTTGTTCTGCCATAGACATCTCATCGTCCAAAGACTGTACCATCGCCTCCGGCAAAGTCTTTCTGATTATATCCAAAGTTTTATCATTAGACAAGACCTTTACTATGCCGGCACCACTTTTCATCACTGCACCTGCGCACAAAACCGCCGCACCTGAAATCTCATTATTACCGGCAATAACAGCCACTTTTCCAAAGGTTCCCTTGTTTCCGTCTGCATTTCTTGTTAAAAGAACCGCTCCATCCTTTTCTTTATAACCATAATGGGTAACCCCAACCTTTTCTATATCGGAATTTCCAATGCCGATATTCTTTGTATAAATCCTGCCTGCGTATTCTTTTCCGGGATATAGGCATAAGCCAACCTTTTCACAAGTAAACGTAATGGTTTCATCTGCTTTTACAGCCCTTCCCATAACACATCCTGTATCCGTATGAATCCCCGATGGAATATCCACACTATAAGTATATGCATCCGAAGAATTTATGGTATCTATGGCATCTAAAATCTCTGTATCCGTAATTTCCCGTGTAAGACCTACACCAAATATGGCATCCACAAAACAATCATAGTCTTTATCCGGAATTTTATGGAAACAGGATACGCCCTGATTTTTCAAAATCTGCATCTGCGTTTTCATTTCACAAGAAAACTTATCTTCTTTTCCCAAAACAACCACATCGACCTTATAAGAAGCCTCTGTCAACTGTCTTGCTATGGCTACGCCGTCCGCACCATTGTTACCGCTTCCGCAAACAACACAAATTTTCACCTTTTTTGTAAAATGCTGTTTGATTTGCTCGGACACACTTAATGCCGCTCTTTCCATTAAAACAAGGGACAAAATGCCGATTTCATCTATGACATATTTTTCGATTTCTTTTATTTCACTACCCGTCGCAATATATCTCATTCTTACACTCAGTCCTTCTTTTCTCCCTCAGAAACCTGAATATCAAACATTTCAATAACATTCGGTCCAAAAATATCGTGCATATAAGCATAAAGCTCCTTGTTTTTCATTTCACTTTCCTGCTTACGAATAATTTTCTTCTTCAATTCTTTCCTAATCTCTGAAATCCAGACAGAAATTTCTTCTATTTCCTTTGCATTGGAATGTATCTCGTCATAACAGATTTCCATTGTAGCAAGCATAAGCTCCTGATTTTTCTTGTAAATACTTCTTGGCAAATCTATCAGTTCATCTTCATTGCCTTCCATTTTTTCATTACATTCATTCAAAAGACGTTTACTTTCTTCCAGTTTTTTCTCTTCTTTTTTATTGTTTGGGTCTTTATCCAGAATATCTGCCGAAACCATAATGTCATCCATAAGCTTTTTCTTTAACACTTTGATTTCTTTCAATTCGCTGTTGAGTTTTCCCTGTCTTCTTAAAAGCTCATTCAACTCATTTTCTATCGAAATAATCTGCTCGCTTTTTTCCATTTTAGAAAAAAGCTGATGCCATTTATTATCCAATGTCAAAATAGGGATATTTTTCCCTTCCAACGCAGGTTTATATACATTATCCGTTCTCGACATACTATCACCTCTTTACCTTTAAACTGTTTGATTTAAATTATAAGAAAGCTTCATAAGACTATCCGAAAGATGGACGTTTTCCACCTGAATTCCTTCCGGTACATTCAAATCCACGTGTGCAAAATTCCAAAACGCCTTAATACCATATCCGACCAGTTCCTCTGCGACTAAAACGGCACCCTCTTTCGGTATGGTAAGAACCGCTATATCTATATCATGTTCTTTAATAAATAATTCCATATTTTTCATCGGTTGAACTTCTATGCCACGAATCTTTTTGCCGATTAAGTCCGGATTTCTATCAAAAATTCCTGCAATCAAGAATCCTCTGCGCTCAAAATTTACATAGTTGGCAAGTGCCTGCCCCAAATTGCCCGCACCGATAATAATCAGTTCATACTTCTGATTTAACCCCAGAATATTCCCGATTTCACTGTATAAATATTCCACATTGTATCCGTATCCCTGCTGTCCGAACCCGCCAAAATTATTAAAATCCTGTCTGATTTGAGACGCAGTCACCTTCATAATTCTGCTTAAATCCTGAGAAGAAATACGTTCTACTCCCTGATCCTTTAACTCACCCAAATATCTGAAATATCTTGGAAGTCTGGCAATAACTGCCTGCGAAATACCTTTATCCACAATACATTCTCCGTTTCTTTCATAGCAAATATGTATGTTTTTGACATACTTTTCTATTATAATTATAGGTAAATGTTAAATTTTTGTCAACATATCCATATTTCCCCTTCTCCATTATAACAAATACAGCGGAAGTTCTCACTCCCGCTGCTTTTTCTTATAAATTATCCATAGTTTCTCTGATTGCCAGAATGAAATCTCTGCTGTTTAACACAGTTACATTTTCTTCATTATATTTATCTTTCAAAGCATTTCTCCTCATTAACC
>ERZ1032130.63-NODE-63-length-32302-cov-5.840295_pt1 | contig 32302 bp, 30 predicted proteins | sample MGYA00517879_ERZ1032130 | MGnify/ENA primary metagenome ERZ1032130 (study PRJEB33719, sample SAMN04262597) | wastewater metagenome | biome: rural village; feature: animal feces; material: feces | host: Bos taurus | place: El Salvador | collected 2012-01-31 ...
GGCCCAGCTTCAAAACGAGAACTACAGTCGAATGGTCGTTTATTTGACTCTTCCGGAAGAAGGCGAAGAAACCTACGCATTTCTTGATGAAATCCGTAGTATTATGGGCGAATATTATGAAAGCGATTACTATGTTGTAGGTAACTCTACAAGCTCCAGAGACTTGGCATCTTCTTTTGTAAAAGACAACCTGATTATTAATATTTTATCTGCATTATTCGTTATTATTGTACTTTTATTTACTTTCCAGTCGGCAGGCCTTCCTGTACTGCTGATTATTGTCATTCAGGGTAGTATCTGGATAAACTTCTCATTTCCTGTTTTACTGGACCAGCCGCTGTATTTCCTCGGCTACCTGATTGTTCAGGCAATTCAAATGGGTGCAAATATTGACTATGCAATTGTCATTTCCAGCCATTATCAGGAATGTAAAAAAGTAATGCCTCATAAACAGGCAATTGTCAAAGCGCTTAACTCTGCTTTCCCGACGGTTTTCACCTCAGGAACAATTATGGCATCTGCTGGTCTTTTAATTGGTAATCTTTCCGCACAACCTGTTGTTTCCATTATGGGTATGTGCATTGGTCGTGGTACAATCATTTCCATTTTTTTGGTATTGTTCGTACTGCCTTCTATATTGGTACTCGGTGACTCCATTATTGAACGTACCAGTTTCAAAATGCCGGCAATTGACCTTAATATCAAAAATACAAACGGAACTATGCATGTTCAGGGACATCTTCGAGGTTATATCTCCGGCGTCGTAGATGCTGACTTTAGCGGCATTCTTCACGGTCAGATGAATGCTTCTGTATCCACCGATACCGAAATTAAAGAATCGCCCGAACAGGTTATAAAAGAAACTGCGGAAGGAGAAAATGAGAATGTATAAAAAAGTAAAATTTATACTCGGTATAATTTTATGTGCTTCATTAACTTTTGGGACACCTATTCCTGCCTACGCAGCACCTGTGATTTCCGAAAACGTTGTAGAAAAAATCGAAAATAAACTGGTTATTTCTTCGGTCGATGACTTTTTAGAATTCAGTGAAAACTGTCGTCTTGACAGTTACAGTAAAAATTTAACCGTAAGTCTTGAGACAGATATTGATTTAACAGATACAGTTTTTGATGGAATTCCTATATTTTTTGGTACTTTTGAAGGTAACAAACATCGCATCAAAGGATTATATCTTACAAGTGATGGTTCATCAAAAGGTCTGTTTCGATATGTAGAAGAAACCGCTACCATACAGAATCTGATTGTAGAGGGTAACCTTTCCCCTGATGGCAGTCGTAGTGCGATTGGCGGCATTGCCGGTAACAATTCAGGTACTATTCAGGGATGTGTATTTTCCGGAACTGTAACCGGCGCGGAAAGTATCGGTGGTTTAGTCGGCATTAACGAATTAAGCGGTATTATTGAAAACTGTCAGATATACGGCACTATTCACGGCGACCATTTTGTTGGTGGAATCGCCGGTGAAAATTATGGCGTTATCCGTAATTGCTCGAATCTTTCCAAGCTCAATACTACAGTTGAAGAAAACAGCGTTGAAATATCTGATATAACTATAGATTCTCTGACTTCATCCGAATCAGCTGTTACTGCTACCAACATTGGTGGTATTTCAGGTATGAATAGTGGCGTTATCCGTAATTGCGAAAACCAGGGAAATATAGGCTATCAACATATCGGTTACAATATCGGTGGTATTTCAGGTAGTAATATAGGTTATATTACAAGTTGTACAAATTACAGCACGATTCTCGGGCGAAAAGAAATAGGCGGAATTATCGGCCAGATGGAACCGGCTTCTACTCTGGATTACGATGCTGACACTTTTCAGATACTGGAAGGGCAACTCAACACAATGTCCTCATTGGCAGAACGCGCTGCTACAAATACAGAAAAGAATTCAAATGTCAGTGACACGGACTTAAATACTTTATCCACCGAGCTGGACAACGCAACGAAAGCCTTGGAACAACTAGAATCCAATGACGGCTCTCTTGATCCGGATCAGGTGCTGGCATCACAAAAGGCTCTTGCCGGGAGTCTCGCAAAAATCTTAGAAACATCCGGAAAAATTGTTGACGAAAATCAGAATACATCAGCCACTCTCAGTAAAGATATCGAAGCCATCTCCAAACAGGCTGGGAAAATCGGTTCCACCTTGAGTAATGCATCTTCTAATCTTGGCGGCAGTTTTTCTGATGTCTCTGATAAGGATACGGAAGCTGATACTATCGGAAAAGTTTCTAATTGCGTCAATTATGGTTCTATTCAAGCCGATTTGAACGTAGGCGGTATTGCCGGTGCTATTTCTCTTGAAAACGATTTGGACCCGAAAGAGGACATCGAAATAACCGGAAACGAATCAATGAACTTTGACTACGAGGTGCGTGCCGTTATAAGAAACTGTGAAAATCAAGGTATTATTGTAGCAAAAAAACAATACGCCGGTGGTATTGTCGGTATGTTATCCTTTGGACTTATACACAGTTGTACAAATACAGGCGAAATCGATGCTTCCGGTGCCGACTATGTGGGAGGTATTGCCGGTGAAAGCTATGGGTATATAAGAAACTGTAATTCCAAATGTATTATTTCGGCGTCCACTTATGTGGGAGGTATTGCCGGATTGGCATCTACCGTATCTGACTGCCGCAGTATGATACAAATAAATGAATCCACTGAAAAAAACGGTGCTGTTTTAGGTTATAGTACAGAGGAAACTTCCTATGAAAACAACTACTATTTACCTGTAAAATCAGATATCGGCGGCATCGACGGTATCAGTTACGAAAAATATGCGAAACCACTATCGGAAGAAGAATTTTTTGCTTTGGAAAATCTTCCTGAAACGTTTAGAAAACAAATCTTACGTTTTGTATTTGATGGTGGTTCCTCAAAAAATATTACGATAGATTTCGGCAATCGAATTGAAGTTTCAGATATTCCGTCTGTTCCTAAAAAATCCGGTTACAGAGGTTCTTGGGAAGGTTACGATGAGTTAATCTCCTCAGAAATTGTATTTGACACTACTTTTACAACTGTTTATACACCACTTGCCACAACTCTTCAAAGCCGTAATACTCGAAAAAACGATGCACCTGTTTTACTTGCCAGCGGTGAGTTTACAACAGAAACTACCATTAAATTATCTGACATGGAGGCACCGGCTCTTTTAGCCGACCAACATCTGATAGAATCGTTTGCCTATACCTTGCCTAACAGTAATACAGCCATTACTTTACGCTACTTACCACCTCAGGATTATGACCCCGAAACAATTACCATAAAGGTGCTTGGCAGCGATAACATCTGGGAAACGGCAGATGCCGAAATTGATGGTAGCTATATAGTTTTCTCTGTTAATTCGGACGCTATCGGTTTTAGCTCCATCTATACACAACCGGATTACACACTCCATATGGTTATCGTTTGCGGCTGTTCAGGTATTATTATTGCTATACTTATCGTTCTGTTAGTACGGAAACTAAAAGCAAAAAAATCAAATTCTGCAATTGATAATAAATAATATAAGGGATATGTCTGTAAGAAAGTGCATTTCACACTTCACTTCTCACAGACATATCCCTATTTGCTAAATACATATTTTCTATAACCTTATTGGCAGAAATGCCATAATAATAGCCAATATCGCCTTAGTTACCAAAATGGAATAATCTCCAAAATGTTCAAACTTATCTTCAATATTGAGTAACTCACCCATCAATGCGCCCAATATGATTGCCGCAACATTGATGATAGTACCCATACTATTTGTCTACTCCTTAGTAAGCTTTTCACAAATTCTATGTCTTTTATACAAAATTACCGGTATTCGGTTATCGATAATTTTACTTTCCTTAAGTTTATTTTTTCCTATTACTTTTTTCACGCACTCATACAGCTTTTGCGTCTCTTCTCTGGACTGCTGACCCTTTGAATGTCCGCCATATGCCTTATATCCCATATCATAATAATCCAGAATCGTTTTCGCACCACGCATCCACTTTTCAAGCGATGTACATCCCGGCAAATGCATCCACAGACAGAAATTGGTATTGTCTCCCGTAAACATCAGTTTTTCTTTCTCATCCAGAAAAATAACAGACCCCTTCGTATGTCCCGGAACGGATTTAACAATAATCAGTCTATTCCCCAGTTCAAAACGATGACCATCGTCCATTGTAACAATTCTGCACCGTCTTCGCCTAAGCGTCCTATCTATAGTAGCACCCATTATTTTCAGCATACGTCTGCTGACAAGAGGCAAGGACATAATTCCATATATCGTCTTTTTGTCATCCTTATGGACATAATACGTACCAAACTGCCATGCTCCGCCTGCGTGATCAGGATGTCTGTGAGTTACAGCTACAATAAGCGGTTTATGTGTCAGTTTAGACACAGCTTCCTTTAGATTGCCTGCACCACAACCTGTATCTATAAGCAGCGCCTTATCGTCACCTATCAATAAGTAGCAATTAGCAACTCCGCTTTCGTCAATTTTATATGTGTTTTTGGCAATCTTTTCTGCTTCATAATGCTTGTTTAAACAAATCATTCTAAACTCCTACATACCCTGAATTATACTATGCAAAAACATAGCCTACTGTTACCAAGTATTTGAAGTTTTAGAAGAATTATTCTCTATTCTGATACCATAATTTCAAACAACTGTATATCACCTTATGAACGACATGCTCCGTCCACGGACAAAATTTCTCCCGTTACATAGCTTGCCAAATCACTTGCCAAATACAAGAATGCATTTGCCACCTCTTCCGGTTCTCCCGGTCGTCCCAGCGGAATTTTCGCCGAAATTCTTTCTACCATTTCAGGCGGTAGTGAAGCTACCATATCTGTTCTGGTAACCCCCGGTGCCACTGCATTCACACGAATATTATCAGTTCCCAACTCCCTTGCCAGTGAAAGAGTCATACCACTTACTGCAAACTTACTGGTTGGATAGCCGACACCTGACGGCTGACCTGAAATGCTTACCATAGAACTGGTGTTAATAATACAACCTCCACCCTGTTCCTTCATTATTTTAACCGTCGGCAAAATCGCATAAAACAACGCCTTTACATTCAGATCAATGATTTTATCAAAATCTTCTACTTTATAATCGTAAATTGAGGTACTTTGGGTAATGCCTGCATTATTTACAAGAATATCAATTCTCCCGTATTTTTCCTGTACTTTAAGCACAGCTCCTTCCACCTGCTTCGCATCAGTCAAAGCAGGACACATTCCTTCCACATCCCACGTCACATCTTCATCCCGCAATTTGGCGAGCGCTTTGTCAACAGTTTCCTGCTTGGAACCGAAAAGTACCACTTTAGCACCATTTTGCAGATATTTTCGCACAATCTCAAAACCAATTCCTCTTGTTCCACCGGTCACAATCGCAACCTTGTCTTTCAGTAACATACGCATACCTCCTCTATATTTACTTTTCTTAATTACATTATATCATATTACTTTTTAAATATGCACCAATAATCTCTATATACAGTTCCATCGTGTCCAATTAAATTTTCCTCTGATTTCTCAAATCCGGTTTTCTTTAAAGCCTCGATCCTCTCTATAGCATAAATAGGTGCTTTTGTGGCAAGCATACTACATTCAAACCAATCATATGCAGATTTTTCAATCAGAGAGAATATATCGGCTAACTCTGTTGTTCTTTCATAATCACTTCTTACATCCAATCTTAAAAGTCCGCTATTTCATATATTTTCCCTCAAAAAATACCCTTTATTGAGCCCAGTTTTTCGCCCCAGCCTTCCAACACATCAATCACCTTATTCAGACGCTCAATGGCTTTGGAAAATTCCTTGGTATCCAGATCTTCTACGGCATGATTAAAAGCTTCCACATCTAATTCACCTATTGTATCAGACACCTGCTGCCAATCCACACTTTCAATAGCATTGGATACTTCTTTCCAGTCCACACTCCCCAAAGTATTCCCTACCTGCTCAAGTGTCATATTTACACTCTCGATGTCAAGTTCTGCCAAGTCCTCTATAATTGGCCCGGTTTCCTTAGCAAGCTCCAACACGGGTCGCATTTGCCCATATAGAAAGATTGCACCAAGTAGTAGCGCACCCGTCAAAACGGATGATACAATACAAACCACTCTTGTAATGCGTAACTCTTTTCTCAATTGTTCTAAACTGTTTTCCGGCATCTGCTTCTCCATTTTTTGTCTCCTTCTAATTTTGACTACTAAAAAGATTTTACATAAACTTCTTTAACAAATCAACTATCCAATGATAGATAACCGGCACTTTCTCATACATTTGACCCAAAACCTTGGACTTATCATAAACTGTTACACGATTCAGGCATTCAAACACACTTCCATATGCTTCAGAATCACCAAATGCAAACATTGCTTCTGCGTGATCTCCATATGCAAAATAGTGTCCGATTGACAAAGCACCTATTGCAAACTCCCCAATAGCTATCGCTCCAAATGACACAATTCCCACTGAAATCGCACCAAACGCAAGTCCACCTAAAGCAATACTTCCTGCTGCCAAAATTCCCAGTGCAAATACCCCCAATGCCAATATGCCAACAGTTAGCATACCAAAGGATAAAATTCCTACGGAAAAAAGCCCTAATGAAATGATTCCCTGTACCTTTAATCCGATTGCAATAAAGCCTTTTGCATTCTTTCCGATATGCCAAAGAGGCATACCCATAATAGTTTTCTTACTCTTTATTTCGTAATTCCAGAGTTGTTTTAGTAAACTACCAATTCGGATATCATCATTCTTTTCTTCACCACTCGGACTTGTATAAAAACCATTTTCCGTTTCTATATTATCTTTTAATAAGTAATCTACCGTACACCCAAACAGTTCACTTAATCTAATAAGTTTTTCGGTTTCAGGATACACAATTCCTGATTCATATTTACTAATAGATTGTCTGGATACGCCTAACAATTCTGCTAATTGTTCCTGCGTGTAATTATTTTCTTTACGTAATTTTGCAAGTTTTTCTCCTGTTGTCATTTTACATTTTCCTTTCATTTCCGAATAATTATGTAAAAATCCTATCATTTGTTCTAAAATATACAAGAAAACGCGGGGTTCTATATGTAAACTTTGAGGTGCATTGTCATTTTACGCGCTATTTTACTTTTTTAAGTCTCCAGATTTTACTTGTATAATCTCCCCACATTTCAAAAACAAGACCTATATTCATAAGTTCATCGCCACAGTAGCATTTTCCTTCATCCACAATCTCATATACAGCATCAGGATCCAGTGCAGTAAATTTCATACGATAAATTCCCCCATTTACGATACAGGAAATTCTGAAATATGCCGCAAATATATCCTTACCATCCTCTGACACAAACATCCACGCTGTATCATTTCCATCATTGTCAGCTGTCTTGAATGGACTTTTGAGCCTATACATATCGCCACTTTGAATGAAAGTACGAAGTTCTTTATATAGTTCTACCTGTTTCTTAACTTCTTCTTTCTCTTCCTCTGTAAACTTCATAAGGTCAAGTTCATAACCAAAATTGCCACTCATAGCAACATCCCCACGCATCTTTAAGGATGTCATTCTTCCGGTCTGATGATTTGGCGCAGCAGAAACGTGTGCTCCCATTGCACTAATCGGATACGCAAAACTTGTTCCATACTGGATATACAGTCTCTCTACCGCATCCGTATCATCACTGGTCCAAATTTGTGGCATATAATAAAGCATCCCCGGATCAAAACGTCCACCGCCGCCTGAACATCCTTCAAATAACACATTAGGATGCGCCGAAATAACTCTCTCCATCGTATTATAGAGTCCAAGCATATATCTATGCGACATTTCTTTTTGTCTGTCCGCCGGCAAGCCTTGAGAGCCTAGTTCAGACATATTTCTGTTCATATCCCACTTCACATAGGCAATATTGGCTTCATCCAAAATTTTTCCTACTGCTTCGACAATGTAATCACACACTTCTTTTCGGCTAAGATCCAGTGTCAACTGGTTTCTGGTTTCGGTTCTGATTCTATCCGGCACATAAATGCACCAGTCCGGATGGGCTCTGTATAAATCACTGTCCACCGATACCATCTCCGGTTCAAACCATAGACCGAATTTGAGGCCTAAATCATTCACCTTCCTGGCCAGACCTATAATTCCATTCGGCAATTTTTCTTTGTTTACATACCAGTCTCCCAATGAGCAAGTATCACTGTTTCTTTTCCCGAACCAGCCATCATCCAGAACCATCAATTCAATTCCCAGCTCTTTTGCTTCCTTTGCAATACCTAAAATCTTCGCTTCATCAAAATCAAAATAAGTGCCTTCCCAGTTATTTACCAGAATCGGTCTTGCTTCATCACGATATTTGCCCCTCACAAGTCTCGTTCTATACAATTTATGAAAATTGCGGGACATTTCTCCGAAGCCCTGTCCTGAATACACCATTACCACTTCCGGTGCCTGGAACACATCCTTTGGCTCTAATTTCCAAGAAAAATCATACTCATTGAGTCCCATCCACGCTCTACACTTATCAACCTGATCTACTTCCACACCTGCGGTAAAATTACCACTGTATACAAAATTGAAACCATATGCTTCTCCGTACTCTTCATTTGCATTCTTTGATGCGAGCACGAAGAATGGATTGAGTTGGTGGCTGGAGGAACCTCTTTTACTGTCTATGGACTGTACTCCATGTCTAAGTGGTGTACGCTCCAGATATCTCTCCTTGCCCCATCCGCCATGAAAATTCAAAAAGTCGTAATCCGAGGTCTCATAATCCACACTGGCACTGACTATCTTTTCTAAAATAATATTCTCATTACCTTCGTTAATTACTTTTACACTTCTGGTAATCACATCTATCTCGTTATAAGCAGTGTACAAAAGAACAACCTTCAAGCCTTTTAGCGTATCCTTTAGTGTTATCTCTAATGTATCAGCCTCATCTTCGTTTTCTACATAAGTTGCCGGCAAACCCTCTAACTTTGGCTTTCCTCTAAAAATTCTGTAGCTCGCATATGTAAGGCACGCATTTCTGCTGCCATCCTCATACACAACCGACAACGCCGGCATACGATAATCACTGCCACAGCCTGTCGGGTACTCCTGGCACAAAAAGTCTAATGTATAATCTTCATTGTCCGTTATCGGTGAAAAACCCGTAATTCTATTAATTAACGAATTCTCCATATCAGGTGTCTTTATCTTTTTTCCCCAATATACATGTGTAAGATACTTTCCTCGCCAAATATGCATAATATAACTTGTTTTCGATGTTTGCAAATGAAATATCTGTTGTGTTTCATCATAGATGATTGCCATTTTGTACTCCTCCCATATGTTCTGCCACTTATATACCTTAACATTTATTATACCACGTCAAATAGGTAAAGAAAATGCCCCGACTGTGATGCCGGGACATATTTGTACCTTCTATTCTGGCTTTTTTATTAGATTAATCCTTCTTCTTTTAAACGTTTTTGTCTCGCTTCAAATAAATATCCCTTACCTAATTCTAGCAACCACTCTTTGCAGTTTCAATTTCATAAAAACTGCGTTCTGCTTCATTCTCTATACGCATCAACTGTAAATAATGCGACTATGACACGATAAATGGCGGTTCTTTTTCAAAAAGACTAAACACTGTTTCACTTTTTTCAATCGCAAAAAGGCTAAACACTGTTTCACTAATTCGTTCTTTATAGGTCAAATAAAATTTTCTAGCATTTTTTAATGTATCTTCAGAAAATCCTTTTCCAAATTCTTTCTGTAATTGTTCAGACAACGTTGCAATAACCTTACCTTCTTATTTTGTCTAGTTACAACAAAATTTATTTCTACGTATAAATTCTTAATTATTCATTATTTCAAAAAATCACACTTTTTTCCACCAGTGAATTCTCCCTACTTCCCCTACGTATATTGATTTATTGTGTCATTTAATGGTTCAACCATATGAACTATTAAATAGGTGAGACGCCGTCGCACCTATTCAAACAAAATTCCTAACGAAACACATTCACCACTTCTCTCATCACGATTTCTTCCACCAACATTCTTACCTGCATTCTCATCGCATATTTCTCAGCAAAAGAGTTCTCTACATCTGAATCCAGCATCAACTTCTCTTCCATACCACACAGAATTTCATACGCATTCTCATTCACAGCAAGAGCCTTCTCCCACAACAAAGCGAATCTTACCAAACTTCTATATCTTGCTGGATATGCCTCTTGCATATAATTAATCCACAAATGCCCATACTTACCAATATCTTTCGTTTTTGCGCATTCTCCAATGTCTAAGCCATCACCATCCAGCAAAGGATAAAACAGCCCATCTCTTTCCTCAAATTCTACTTCCAATTTTTCAATCAATGTCATTTCTCTACTCATATTCATTTCCTCCATCTGATATTATTTTTAATTTCCCATCAGATAATCCATTTCTTAGAGAACAACGCTTCCACTCACAAATTCATCTTTTTTAACAACGTTTCTGACACCAATTTTTACACCAATCCATCCGAAAACTACACCAATTTACACCACGTTACGATATTTCTCCAAGATCTCAAACATAACAAAAATCCTTGAAAATCCTACGATTTCCAAGGGTTCGTCACATTTTCTACCCCGTATTTAACATAAGTTAAAGTTTTGTTAATTCTGCATTTTCCTGAAAAATTACACACCCTTTCGCGGACTTCCCGATAAAATTAATACATTCTTTGCCATAAGCCTAATCTCCTACCAACTCTTTTTTTCTTTTGCGCAATCGTGTTTCTTTTCTACATTATAATCAAAAACAACGAATAATTCACTCTCTTTCTCCAAACACTATAATCACAAATACTTTTAGTCGAATGGAGAATCTTATGAATACAGATAAAGAAGACTTTGGCAAGAACCTAGCTTATGCGGCACTTGATGAAATTCCAACACCTAAAGCGGATGCAAAAGAAATTGTCGGGCTTGTAAAATCCAGTGGAAAAATTACCGGTTATCAGCTTTCAGATGGGCAGATAGTTTCCAAACAGGAAGGTGTGGGCATGGCCAAAAACGGAGACATCCAAGGAGTCGGCGTAGCACATCGTAAGGACTCAGAATATTTAAAAGCCTTGCCCGACGGAAAAGAAGATAATAATTTAGGCAACTTACCTTCAGTAAGCAAATAAAGAGGCTACCGCCTTAACGATTACTTTCGTTATGGCGAAGCCTCTTTTTATCTGCTTATCGTGGAAACGAACCATTATTCACATCTATACAAACACCATTTATATATTCCGGTGAATCCGTTCCAAGCCAGAATACCGTCTTAGCAATTTCCTCCGGCTTTGCAAACCGATTGGTATAAGTATTTGCTTTCATCGCTACCTTTCTTGCTTCCGGAATCACATCCATCATATCTGTAAGTGTCGGTCCCGGTGCAACTGCATTAATTATGATACCTTCTTTTGCAAACAATTTTGCAAAACTCTTTGTAGCATTAATGATACCTGCCTTGGAAACTCCGTACCAAATATCCGGATGTCCGATTTGTCCTGCTACCGATGCAAGGGAGATGATTCTTCCTGATTTTTTCTTAATCATCTCATCCGAAAACTGCGTAATAAACTCAATCGGCGCATATAAATTAACATTCATAAGTCTTTCTTTGTTTTCCTCCGGATATTCATTATAAGGTAATGAGTACATAATTCCGGCATTATTCACAAGCACATCCACGTAGCCAATCTTCTGCGCCAACATTTTGATTTCAGATATACAACTGACATCAAACTCAATCATTTCCACATTCTCGTTATCTTTTAACAAAAAATCTGAAAAATCCCTGGCAACCACAATTACTTTGCACCCTGCTTCTAAAAAAGTTTTGTCGTTTCCAGTCCGATACCTTTATTTCCGCCTGTAATTAAAACTTTCTTCATTGTATATCCTCTTTTTATCCTATTTATTACTTAGAATACCGGGATAAAATCGATATAATCTCCGTACATATACCATATCACTTCAGATGGCTCTTCTTTCCATTCATACAACTCTTCCACCGTATTATCTCCATAGTACTCTGCCACTGTATCATATAGATATTCTACCGTAAGCACATTTTCCTCTAAATGAATATGTAACCAATTATTTTCCGATTCGAATTCATACCATTCTTGTGCAATTTCTTCGTTTACCAGGTAGTAAGTTAATACCATTCTGCAAACGTTTCCTTCTGCATTATAATAAAAAGTTGTAATAAATTTTTCACACTGTTCCGGCTCCGCAGGATAATTATTCACAAAAGATATATGTCCTACTGAACCTGCATCGTCTACTTCCAAGCCCGGTTCTTCTAAATCAGACGTTTCTAAATCCGGTACTTCTACATCTAAGTCATCATCTTCATCCACCGCCTCTTTTCTCTTAAACTCCACGCTATATGTCGCATCATCCACCAAAGAAGGATTGATAACCATAAGATGAAAATCTATTGCCTCCTCATACAAATGGGGTTTAAAAGTATATTTATAAACATCTGCATTTTCAATAAAATCAACAACTTGATATTTTCCATCAATAAATCCAAGCAGATATGCTGATGTACCATAATTCTCCCTTGAAAATTTTATTGTATAATCATAGTTTTCATAATCACATGCAAAAGTGTAGTAATCAATCCCTATAGGGGGCATTATCTTATCTTCCCTGTTCGCCTTGTAAAGAGCTGTCCAATCTACAATTGCTTCCCACCTTGGAGTCAGAGCTCCATCATTAAAATTAGGATCAGGAATCAAATTTTTTATTGTCATAATCCTTGTGGTTTAAATACTTTATCCCTGTCTCTCTTTGGGTTGCTATCAAATCATATTTCTGTACCGCATTCAAATACTCTAAAGGATCCTCTTCGTACATAGAATCTGCTATTCTTACTAAACCATTGGGCACATTTTGGGCATAATTATACAAATATACAAACAATGCGTATCCCACAGCTTCAGATCCTATACGTTCAATCATTTCTTCACTGAGCAGTTTACTGTTTAATCTCATTGCATTAGATGTATGTTCATTTAAGTACCCGTGTATAGTAGTTTTATTTGTCACAAGAGCACTGGCCAGATTTGCAGTAGCTTCCACTATACACTCATTTTCTCTGTTAAGTTCTCTTTCGCCACCGTATGATAATGTTCCTTCCTGAAATTCATGGAACAATTCATGATTATGCAACTGTTCCAGTTTTTCCGGATCTCCCATAGCATTCGCATTAATTCTAATATGAGGATTGGCAACAGCACCAACCCTCATCTCCACCACTTATTTTGTAATAGAATTCCAGTACCGAACCCGGCACCATCTGATGTTGCGCCAGCGACGACTCTGCACCATAATTAAATATATATACATTCACATTCAAACATCTCTTTTCCATATACTTTTTCGTTATGGGAGGTTTCTTGATTTCTAATTCTGTCAGTTTTCTCGTAATGTCCTTTGAAATTATTTTATCTCATAAATATATCCCTTACAAACAACAATTTACTTTTTCCCTTCTTTATATAGTCTTTTATATAATTTCAACCTGTCTTCAGATAAGCTTCCACTCAAAATTGCAGCTTTGACCGCACATCCCGGTTCCGATTTGTGAGAACAATTTTTGAATTTGCATCGACTCGATAAGTCAACAATGTCTGAAAATGTTTCCCTAAGCCCTTCTTCCACTTCTGTCATTCCAAACTCTCTCATTCCCGGTGTATCAATAATCGTAACGCCGGATTCAAGTACAAACATCTGGCGGTATGTCGTTGTATGGCGCCCCTTTGAGTCTTTTTCCCGCACACACTTAGTATCCATAACCTCTTCACCGGCCAATACATTGACTAAAGTCGATTTTCCTACACCCGATGAACCAAGTAAGGCAATTGTTTTTCCCGGAACAAAATATTGACCAAGTCCGTCAATTCCCATATTGTCAATAGCTGAAACTGCGTGTACATCCGTATTCGGGACTTCTTTCAAAATTTTATCCATATAGGGTGCAACATCCTCACACAAATCTGCTTTCGTTAAAATGACAACGGGTATTGTATTTCCTTGTCTTGCCATTGTTGCATATCGTAATACTCTGTTTACACTAAAATCCTTGTTAAGAGACATCACAATAAATACATAATCTACATTCGCAACCATTTCCTGCTCTTTAACCTTTCTTACCGCGTGGTCTCCTGGAAATGGTCTTTTCAAAATACTTTTCCGTTCGCAGACTTCCAAAATTCTGGATTCACCTTTTGGATTATAGTCAAATGTTACGTAATCGCCTACTATAGGGAACTTTTGCTTTCCATTATAAAAACTCCCCTTCAGTTTCGCCGGAATTTGAGCCTCCCAAAACTGTATGGTGTATTGATTTTTCTGTACGTTACAAATCCGACCGAGTTTCTCTTTGTGCAGCCACTGACATTTAAGTGTTAACGGTTCTGTCTTTTTATAATCTTCTTTATTTTCTTGTCTTATAATAATATTGTTCATTACTTTTCTCTCCATTTTCTAAAATATGTTTACTGATAAAAGTATGAACCTCGATTGTATTGGAATTTCTAAAGAAAAAAAGCCGTAGCAAAAGCCACGGCATAATTACATAGATAGCATATCAAATATCCTATATAGATAAATAAACCGAGGTAATCATACTATATGAAGTTGCAATCTCTGTTCTATTAAATTTCATACAAAATTACCTCCGTTCCTTTTTAATTTCGTAGTTAGTGTACTATATTATATGGCTGACGTCAATATACTATCAGGCTAATTTCATTAATACAAAACTAGTTATAAAATATAAAATGCAGGCACATAACTATTATGAGGATACGTTTTAATCACCTCATCAATATAATCCTTTATCTCTGCCAAGTTTTTTCTTTCAATTCAGAATCATATATCATCGTTTCTGCCCACATATACCCTTCATTTTGTACATCTTTATAACCGCCGTATCCTAATGAGTTCCTTTGTTGGCTTATTTCAATATACTCAAACCACACAATCATACTCACTTTTTTATTATTTATAAACAACGCATTTTGTAAACATCTACTTATTCAAAAATATTGATAATATAGCCATCAATCGTAGTCAGGCTACAGGTTTTTCCACCCCAAGGCTGAGTTTCTACCTTCGTGATTTTGTCCCAGCCATTGGATGTAATGTACTCATACATCTTTTCGATTCCTTTTACTTGCATAAATGAAATCAATCTAGGTTCAGGTTGTCCACAGAACATCTGCATACCCGTAAAAGGTGCTAAATGAACTAATTCTACTTCCGGCACCATATCAAAAACTACTCCATAGCAACCTTTTCCATCACCATCTCTTTCCACAATATTACTGTACCATCCCAATGTATCCTCAAACCATTTTGCGGTTCTATCCATATCATCTGTTAAATATATGGGTGCATTTTCTTTTACAACATATCCTTTTTCACTAAATCTGCTCATAATAATCTCCTATTCCTTTACATAGATGCTTTTCTTACAATATCGAACTTGCGTTCCATTTTATTTTAACAAATATATCAATTGTTTGCAAGAACATTTGTTCTTTTTTTATTCCTTTATTATATAGATTTTTTAATAATAGCAATCGCACAAGGCATTTTCCCTTGCACTAAAATATACTGCACATCATCATAGCCTGCTTCTGCAAAAAATGTTTTATAGGTATCAAAATTAAACTGACACTTAAATCCCGCTTCGAATTTCTCAAGGATTTTTATAAATATGCCCGGTTTCCCTTCCTTTTCATTATTGACATATGTAGGGATAATAATTTTGCCGCCTTTTTTGCAAACACGTTCTAATTCTTTAAGTGCCTTATAGGGCTCATCAAGCAGATGGATTACATTTCCTGCAACCACTTTGTCAAAGGCTTCATCCCTGCACTTCAGTTCCATTATATATACCCTCAAATAAATTATAAAAAGCCGCAGCTTTATCCCAAAACATTTTTTCCTCCTACATAATACTTCTTATTTCGTCAACTAACTCATTTACAGCATCCACATCCAGATTCACTACGGCTGCTCCGAGGCTCTCTATCTTTGCACTGATTTCTTCTGAATATTCATATGAACGTAGTTCTTTCATTATCTCATCTGCCATATCAATATCCATCATATCCATTGCTTCTTTTAAAGCATCCAGTTTTTCTTGTATAATGGACAAATCAGAGAGTTCTTCTTTTTCTTCTTCCTTGATACAAATGGAAAGTTTTTCTTTGTAGCTGCGCCATTCCTTTAAAAACTCCTCCGTGTTCTGGCAAATAAATTCTTTGTCGCCGTCTTTTGCCGCCATTTCAAGCGCTTTTGCTTTTTCGCTTAAGTGTGTGATGCCGATGAGGGCTGCTGAGCTTTTCATTGCGTGTACTTTAATGCGGTAGCTGTTCAGCATTTGGTCATGGTCCTCAAGGTTCTCATAGCAGTTTTGTAAAAAGTCTGCTTCGCCGTTCATTGTAGAATGGAAATCGTAGATGGTTTCCATAAGTAAGTCCATATCCGGGAGGTGGGTTAAGGCACTTTGCCAGTCGAGTCCTTCGATGGTTGGTAAGGTGTTCTCTTCCGTTTCCCCGGCTGGAGCCCCGTCTGTAACTCTGTCATCAGCAGGTATATCTTCTGAAAGTTTATCGGCTACTGTTTCTGTCACGGTGTCTTCTCTTAACAAAAGTTCCTTTGGCAGCCAATGTTTTATCATTTTTTCCAGTTTTTCCGGCTGAATGGGCTTGGATAGGAAGTCATCAAAGCCTTCTTTTAAATACATTTCTTTTGCGCCCTGAATGGCATTGGCTGTCAGAGCAATAACCGGAGTATCCTTACAAGGATATTCCGCCGAGTTTTTCATAGCATGAAGTGTTTCCACTCCGTCCATTTCCGGCATCATATGGTCAAGGAAAATGATATCATAGTGTTTTTCCTGAACGATTTCCAGGCATTCTTTTCCGCTCTCCAAATCATCCACCTGTACTTTTGTCTGTTTCAAGAGGTTTTTAAATACTTTTCGGTTGAGCGCATTATCGTCCACCACCAGAATGTGTACATCCGGGGCAACAAAGGCTGCATCGTAAGTATATTGTGTGGAAAGCTTTTTAATGCGCTCTTCCAAATCGCCTATCGGCTCGTCGCAGACAATGCGTTGTCTGATTTCAAAGGAGAATTTGGAACCCACTCCATATGTGCTTTCTACAAGTAGTTCGCTGTCCATTAATTTGAGCAGTTGCATAGTGATGCTCATTCCAAGCCCTGTGCCTTCTATGTTGCGGTTTCGTTCTTCTTCAATGCGTTCAAAGCGGGCGAAGAGTTTTTGTATATCTTCGGGTCTGATTCCGATTCCGGTATCTTCTACGGCAAAGTAGAGGATAATGTCTTCTCCGTCTCTCTGTCCGCTGACGGTTAGTCCCATACTGCCTTCTTTTGTATATTTTACAGCGTTGGTTAAAAGGTTTGTCAGCACTTGTCTGATGCGTACTTCGTCGCCATATACTTTGTAGGGTAGGGTGCTGTCGACGGAAAGGTTCATTTTCAGGCCTTTATCTTCGGCTCTCATCATAATCATATTGACAACGTCGTGTATCATACTGCTGAAGTCATATTCAACCGGTATAATTTCCATTTTCCCGGACTCGATTTTTGAAAAATCGAGTATGTCATTAATGAGGGACAATAGTGTCTGTCCGGCATTTTGGATGTTGAGGGCATACTCGCGTATACTTTCATCCTTGCATTCGCGTAAAATCATTGCATCCATTCCCAGCACTGCATTGATCGGTGTACGAATTTCGTGGGACATGTTGGCGAGGAATTTACCTTTGGTTTCATTGGAAATCAAAGCCTGCTGCTTTTCTTTTTCCATTTTTAATATATTGCTAACCGTATTAACAAAGGAAATAATCAACATACACACCAAACCAATGGCTACAACAGAACCACTGAACTGATTGGTCCACTTAAAGTAAATAATAATTTCAACAACACCTGCTACGCAAATTGCCAGTATACCAAGCGCTACCAACTTATATTCCTTGATTTTAGCGGTATAAACATCCCTAATCAGCGTTACCACCATAACAAGAATGGATAATGCTGCAACAACACACATAATTTTATTTGTATCAGAAAAATCTACCAAATTGCCTATATGTAAAACCGTACAAAAAATAATATCCAAAAGATTGGCACCAACCATTATGGCATACACAGTTTTATAGCGTTCTCCCTGGACATTGTTCAAGTAAAGCATAAACGGTATCGGGATAAGCATCAGCATAAAAAATCCCATATCGCTTATTACCGACACACTTGGGAATAGTATCTGACGGAATACTGAATTTGACAAAACCCAAATAGCAGTCAAAAGAACTGCCCATGCCAAATATTCCATTTCAATATCTTTCTTGTATATAACTTTCAAAATACTGCCGATAACTACACTTAAAATTCCTAAAACAAGCATAAGTAAACCGACTACCAGTTCCCCGCCATCTATTTTAAAAAACTCACTCCATATTTCCCATCTCTCGCCATAATGTATATCGTAAAATGCACCCGTATAAGATGAATCCGTCTGTAGTTCCATTCTAATCTCTTTTCCGGCATCTTCCGATTTCAGTTTAACAAACACCCATGCAACAGCACTGACTTTCCCAAACGGACGGGTATCTTCTGTAGTATATTCCTGACGTAGTTCACCATCTATATATATCTTTGTCTCCTGCTTTGAACTGCGTATACAAAGATATAAATTGTCCCGCACATCATCAGGAAGCACATTTTCTACTACTACAAGTTCGTTACGCTCTGCCCCACATTTCCCCGGAATCTCAATTTCTTCTCTTGTCCCGTCTTCTTTTATCCAGACCCAGCCGTCAGAAAAAGTCCGATACTCCCCATGACCGATTTCCCGTTCATAGGCTAAAATACTTTGTCCCCAAACAAAGTAGACGCATATTACCAATACAAAAAGTAAAAAAATACGTTTTAACACTAATATGATTTTACTTTCATTTCCTTTTTTCTTTTCCATAATTAACCCTCATAAAAATATGATTTTGTTAGTATTTTTTCTATATTTTATAGTTTAAACTCCCCTTAAACTTTCGTCAATAAATGTGCCCTACTTTGTAAGGTTATTTCAATTTCAAAAGAAGGAATTTGTCACTAACAAAAAAAGGACAACTGACTGTAAACGGCCATTGTCCCTTTTGTTATCTGTCGCACTTATAACTATTCATTCATCTTCGCCAGCTTCGCCGCCTGGTCAGCCGCAATCAAAGCATCAATAATATCCTGAATGTCACCATTCATAATTTCATCAATTTTGTATAATGTCAGTTTGATTCTGTGGTCAGTTACACGACCCTGTGGGAAGTTGTAAGTACGAATCTTCTCAGAACGGTCACCTGTACCAACCTGACTCTTACGAAGCTCTGCTTCTGCGTCGTGAGCCTTCTGGAGTTCCAAATCGTAAAGCTTTGTACGAAGGAGCGCATATGCCTTAGCCTTATTCTGAATCTGTGATTTTTCAGTCTGGCTGTAAATTACAATACCTGTCGGCATATGTGTTAAACGTACTGCGGAGTCTGTTGTATTGACACACTGTCCACCACAACCTGATGCACGCATAACGTCGATTCGGATATCTTTTTCATCGATAACAACGTCTACTTCTTCCGCTTCAGGCATCACCGCAACCGTAATGGTTGAAGTGTGGATACGTCCACCTGATTCTGTTTCCGGAACACGCTGTACACGATGTACACCACTTTCATATTTGAGTACGGAATATGCACCGGCACCTGTAACCATAAAGGATACGTTTTTCATACCGCCAATTCCTATTTCTTCCATTTCCAAAGTTTCTACTTTCCATCGTCTGCTTTCTGCATAATGCACGTACAAACGATACATTTCAGCTGCAAAAAGAGCGGCTTCGTCACCACCTGCACCCGCACGGATTTCCACAATAACGTTTTTATCATCGTTAGGGTCTTTTGGAAGTAATAAGATTTTCAGTTTTTCTTCTAATTCTTCTACACGTTTCTTTGCATCATTTAATTCTTCTTTGAGCATTTCACGCATATCTTCATCACTTTCAGCTTCGAGCATTTCAAGGCTGTCTGCGATGTCCTGTTTGCTTTTTTTGTACTCCTTGTAAGCTTCTACGATAGGCGTTAAATCACTCTGTTCCTTCATAAGCTTACGGAAACGTTCCTGATTACTTGTTACATCAGGAGAACTTAATTCGCCCATCAATTCTTCAAAACGAATCACTAAATCTTCTAACTTATCAAACATCTTTATTCCTCCAAAAAAGTACCATAAACCACTCTGTCAAGGCCTGCCAAATCTTTCGCCACTTCTACGTTTACGTAGCCGGCTTCACACATCAAATCACTGACTTCCTTACCCTGATCATAACCAATTTCAAAAAACAACTGTCCGCCTCTGTTTAAATGTTTCTTTGCATCTAAAATAATTTTACGGTAAAAATACAAGCCGTCTTCTGTTCCGTCAAGTGCCATCATAGGTTCAAAATCCTTCACTTCCGGCATCAACGTATCGATTACTTCTGTTTTTATATAAGGTGGGTTTGACACAATAATATCAAATTTCCCATCTACCTTTTCAAATAAATCGCTTTGCACAAAAGTTGCATCCATTTTGTCTGCAATTCCATTATTACCAAGCACTGAAGCATTATGTGTTGCCACCTTTAAAGCTTCCTCTGACAAATCAACGCCAACACCCTGACAGTCATTGGAATAATGCAAAAGGCTAATCACAATGCAACCGCTACCGGTACACATATCCAGAATCCGCATTCCGTCGTGCAAATGCTTTAAAACAATTTCCACAAGACATTCCGTATCCTGTCTTGGTATTAATACATGTTTATTGACTACAAAGGTCAATCCCATAAAATCCTGTTCACCTGTAAGATGCTGGAGCGGAATATGTTTCATCCTCTTGGAAATCAAGTCAAAGTACACCTTGGTTTCATCTTCTGTCACTTCCATATCTCCCTTTAAAAACAATGCATTTCTGTCTGTTTTACAAGCGTATTCCAGCAATAGTCTTGCATCAATTTTTGCATCTACAATATTTTCAGAGGACAGTTTTTCTATCCCCTGATTATATAAATCTCTATATTTCATAATTAGTTTTCTTCGTTTGAATCAACCGCATTTGTTTCATCTGAATCTGCTGTTTCTACTACCTCTTCAACGTCCGCATTTGCATCTGCCACTACATCATCTGTAGTTTCGGCATCAACCACAGAGCCTTTAGCTTTTTTCGGCCGATTCATTTCTTCAATATATTTTTTCCAGTCAAATACTGCTTCCACTGCTACAATTGCTACTTCCACCATTTTTCTGTCCGGTTCTCTTGTAGTAAGTTTCTGAAGAAGCATACCCGGAAGTGAAATAATTCTTGTAAACGCATTATCATATTGTCCTGCCAAGCGAATAATTTCATAAGAAACACTTGCAATAATAGGAATCAACAATACTCTGTATATAATCTTTAAAAGCATACTATCCACACGGATAAAGAAAAATAAAACAATACTGATGATTACAACAAAAAGCAAAAAGCTCGTGCCACATCTTCTGTGAAGTCTGGAACTTAACATTACATTGTGTACTGTCAGTTCTTTTCCTGATTCAATACAATTGATACACTTGTGCTCCGCACCGTGATACTGATACACACGCCTGATATCTTTCATCAATGAAATCAGCACAACATATGCTAAGAAAATAAGAATTCTGATAAGTCCTTCAATGACTGCTTCCAATGCTTCGTTTCTTATAAATTTATGGAACAAAGAACTGATAAACATTGGCAGTATAAAGAAAATGCCAATCGCAATCACAAAGGAAATAATGGTTGTAATTGCCATAACAATTTTGTCTGCTTTATCTTTAAAAATCTTAGAAAAAACTTTATCGGTCTTTGTTTCTTTTTCTTCCTCTTCTTCAAAGAACGTAGCTGAATAATTGAGACACTTCATACCCAGTACAAGTGAATCAATAAAATTGAATACACCACGAATAAATGGCCACTCTTTTACTTTACTGCCATGAATAAAACTGTGGTATGTATCCACTTCAACTTCTATTTCATTATTGGGCTTTCTGACTGCTACGGCATAATCGTCTTTGTTTTTCATCATAATGCCTTCTAAAACAGCCTGTCCGCCAATCCCCGAATAACTTATGCCCTTTTTCTTTTTCATATATTGCCTCCTAAAAAAGAAGGTTGAGACCTAACACCTCAACCTTTGACGCAATCTTATTTGCTTACAACACCGTATTTTCTGTTGAACTTATCAATACGTCCATCAGCTCTAACAGTTTTCTGCTGACCTGTATAGAATGAATGACATTTAGAACAAACTTCTACGTGAATTTCCGGTTTTGTAGAACCTGTTACGAATGTGTTGCCACAGTTGCATGTTACAGTTGCCTGATAATATTCAGGATGGATTCCTTCTTTCATTTTTTCACCTCTTCTATTTATTCGATAATTATATTTGTTCTCATCCACTGGCTATAAGCCATTGCTGTCCATAAACAGCGTGTTTATTGTATCATAGCTTACTTTAGGTTGCAAGGCTTTTTTCAACAATTTTTCAAGAAAAATAAGATTAAATAATAAATTTCTTTTTCACTATATCCACAAATTCCGTATTGTTTTTGGTTTTTGCGAACATCGTAAGAATCTGGTCAACTGCTTCGTCTGCTTTCAAACCGTTTAATGCTTTTCTTAAAATATTGATTGCTTCCATTTCTTCGTTTGTAAGAAGAAGGTCATCGCGTCTTGTACCTGATTTCGGAATATCAATGGCAGGGAAAATACGCTTTTCGGATAATTTTCTATCCAGTACCATTTCCATATTACCTGTACCTTTGAATTCTTCGTATACTACGTCGTCCATCTTACTACCCGTTTCAACAAGTGCTGTTGCAAGAATAGTAAGACTTCCGCCCTCACGCATATTTCTCGCCGCGCCGAAAAATCTCTTAGGCATATGTAATGCCGCAGGGTCAAGACCACCCGATAAAGTTCTTCCGCTCGGTGGAACTGTTAAGTTATAAGCTCTTGTAAGTCTTGTAATACTGTCTAATAAAATCATAACGTCTTTTTTATGTTCTACAAGACGCTTTGCTCTTTCAATAACCATTTCCGATACACGTTTGTGGTGTTCCGGCAATTCATCAAATGTGGAATAAATAACTTCTACATTCGGTCCTTCAATGGCTTCCTTAATATCTGTTACTTCTTCCGGTCTTTCATCTATCAATAAAATAATGAGATGAACTTCGGGAGAGTTTCGTTTAATAGACTTTGCCACTTCTTTTAATAACGTTGTTTTACCGGCTTTTGGCGGTGAAACAATCATACCACGCTGTCCTTTACCTACAGGGCTCATCAAATCCATAACACGCATTGCAACGCTTGCACCCGGACACTCTAAATACAATTTTTCATTCGGGAAAATAGGTGTCATATCTTCAAAATTTGCACGTCTCGATGCAACATCCGGATCCATTCCGTTTACGCTCTTTACATATAAAAGTGCACTGAATTTCTCGGCCTGCGTTTTTACTCTGGTGTTACCGCATACAATATCACCTGTTTTTAAGTTAAAACGACGAATCTGGCTTGGTGCCACATACACATCATTTTCACCCGGCATATAATTTTCACAACGGATAAAGCCGTATCCATCCGGTAAAACTTCAATAATACCATTGGCTGTAATACCGCTGTCTAATTCCTTGTTGATCTCTCTCGGTTCACTGTTTCTTGGCTCAAAACTTCTTTGTACCGGCTTTTCTTCCGCCTGCTTACTTTCACTTTCAGCCTTTTCCGCTTTTTCTTTTTCATCTAACGCAAGCATACTTTCAATAATATCTGCTTTTTTCATCGTTGAAGTGCCTTTAATGCCTCTGACTTTTGCAATTTCTTTCAAGTCAGTTAATGCTAACGATTCATACTTTTCTCTCATTGCGATACCTCCTGCAATATTCTATCCGATTAAATTTTTACCATACCATCTATTAATTTACTGTTTTTATCATTAATTGTCAGTTTGAGGAGTTTTTTCCGAACCGGACTGAACTGTGTAAAATAAATTGACAACCAAATTATATACTAATTTTTTCTAAAATGGAAGTACAAACTTTATTTTAATTCAAAACACATTAAGACCGGGTCGTGGTCGGAATACAAATAGCCTGTATAAAGGTGTTCGTAACCTGTTATCTCCACATTATCCGAAACAATATATCCATCCAAGGTCACGGTAAATGTTACATCTTCCACATACTCCATATCCGCATTTCTGGCACTGTCTGGCATCTCACTCTTTTCCTCGTCCGAAAAAGCATCTATACACAATAAAAAGTTCTCAGGCAACATCTCTCTTGGGAAAGGATAAGCCCATGAATATTCATTTTCCGAGTCTAATTCTCTATTCTTCAAATCGTGGTTAAAATCTCCACCGCAAATCACATAATTGCCTTTTTCATAGTCAGCCTGCATATCCTCACAGAGCATTCCTATCTGTCCTGCCCTGATTTCATCACTGTTTCCGTATGCGGATAAATGCACGTTGTAAAGACAAAGTTCTTTTCCGTTTTCTACAGGTATTCTTGTGATACTGTAGCATCTGTCCAAATCAAAAAATTTACTAAAGGATGTAGAAATCGGAAGACTTCTTCTGAGTGCCGAAGCCATTTCATATTTGGAAAAGGTAGAAAGAGCTGCTTTACTTTTTCCATGAGGCTTATGAAACGGATAGAACAAAAACGCAGAATCATAGTTGATAGCATAGTTGGAAGCATACGTATCAAACACCTCTGTCAACATATCAAACTGATTGACATGGTAGCTTCTGGTCGCATCCAAATCCACTTCCTGAAACAAAATAAAATCTGAATCAAACTCACGCACCATATCTGCGGCTCCGTTGATTGTAGAAATAACACTTTCTTTACTTTCGGCTACAGAAGACTCTCCTCCGTCCATAAAAAAGCTAAAATCCGGAGTATAGGCACCAAAACCGAGATTATATGTAATTACACTGTACTCTTCTCCGGTTTTCACGTTTTCAAGTGCTTCTTCTGTAACCGGTAAATTTATTTCCAGTTCTACCTTATCTGGAAGTCTGTGATAACTGATAAGCAGATACAATACATATCCAATCACAACCAGTAATATAACCCCAATAAGACCGAGTACTACTTTTAACACTATCAGCATTTTTTTCTTTTTTTTCATATAAATTCGCCCACCTTTTTTACTTGATAAGTTTTTTCTTGTATTATATTATACTATTGTTATTTTATCAAAACTTTGGAGGATAAAAAAATGACGATTAACGAAAAAGCTTTAATGCTTCACGAAGAATGGAACGGAAAAATTGAAACCATTGCCAAAGCAAAAGTAAATTCCAGAGAAGATTTAGCCCTCGCTTATACTCCGGGCGTAGCAGAACCTTGTAAGGTAATTGCCGAGGATAAAGAGGCTTCTTATAAATACACGATGAAAGCTAACACTGTAGCCGTTATTTCTGACGGTAGTGCCGTATTGGGTCTTGGTAACATCGGTGCTTACGCAGCTATGCCGGTTATGGAAGGAAAAGCCGTATTATTTAAAGAATTCGGCGGCGTCAACGCCGTACCGATTTGTCTGGACACACAGAATACAGAAGAACTGATTAAAGCAATTACATACCTTGCACCAAACTATGGCGGAATCAACTTGGAAGATATCGCGGCTCCGCGTTGTTTTGAAATTGAAGAACGTTTGAAGGAAACATTGGACATCCCTGTTTTCCACGATGACCAGCACGGAACCGCCATCGTTGTTTTGGCAGGTGTTATCAATGGCTTGAAAGTGGTAAATAAAGTAAAAGAAAACTGTAGGGTTGTTGTAAACGGCGCAGGAAGTGCCGGTGTTGCCATTACAAAGCTTTTATTAACCTACGGCTTTAAAAATGTGATTATGTGCGACAAAGTCGGTATCATTTCTAAAGAAACGAGCGGTCTTAACTGGATGCAGAAAAAAATGGCAGAGGTTACAAATCCGAACAATGAAACCGGACTTTTGGCAGATGCCATGAAAGGTGCCGATATTTTTGTAGGGGTTTCTGCTCCGAATATTGTAACGGAAGAAATGGTATCTTCTATGAACCGCGATGCCATTTTATTTGCTATGGCAAACCCGGTTCCCGAAATTATGCCTGATAAAGCAAAAAAAGCCGGTGCAAAGGTTGTTGGAACGGGCCGTTCTGATTTCCCAAATCAGGTAAATAACGTGGTTGCTTTCCCGGGTATTTTTAAAGGTGCCTTAGAAGGCAGGGCAACGCAGATTACGGAAGAAATGAAGCTCGCAGCCGCCCTTGCCATTGCAAGCCTTGTTTCGGATGAAGAATTAAATGAAGACAACATTATGCCACAGCCTTTCGACCCGCGTGTTGCAGATGTGGTTGCCAATGCGGTAAAATCACACATTAAATAATTATGAACTATTATTATTCCTTAAATGACTATTTGAAAAAAACTTATGGCGAAAAAATATACAAAATTGCCATAGACGCAGGGCTTTCCTGCCCTAATCGTGACGGAAAAATTGATACCAAAGGCTGTATTTTTTGTAGTGCGGGCGGTAGCGGTGATTTTGCCGTCTCCCGCAAAGATTTTCCTACGGTTTCTAAGCAGATTGAAGCCGGAATTTCTCTGTTTTCGGGCAAAAAAATTGGAAGTATGTTTATTGCATATTTTCAGGCATACACCAATACCTATGGCCCAATAGAATATCTGGAAGAAATCTATACCGAGGCTTTGGAGCACCCTTCTATTGCGGGTATTTCCATTGCCACAAGACCGGATTGCCTTGGCGATGAAGTTCTGTCATTGTTGACGACCTTACAGGCACAATATCGGGATAAATTTATCTGGGTGGAACTTGGCCTGCAAACTATTCACGAAGACACCGCCCTCTACATCAGACGCGGTTATCCTTTATGCGTTTTTGAAAAAGCATTGGAGGCTTTGCATTCGTTGAATATTCTGGTAATTGTGCACGTGATTTTAGGCTTGCCCGGAGAAAACAACGGACGCATTCTTGAAACGATAGATTATCTTGCGACGAAAAAAATTTTTGGAATAAAATTACAGCTTTTGCATATATTAAAAGGTACGGATTTGGCAAAAGACTATGAAAAAAATTTTGTTTCAGTGTATACTAAAGAGGAATACATTGATTTGGTAATTGATTGTATTGAACATTTACCAAAAGATGTGGTTTTACACCGTGTAACCGGTGACGGACCAAAGAATATACTGATTGCTCCACTTTGGAGCGGCAATAAAAAAGATGTTTTAAACTCATTGCACCATCGGTTTAAAGAACGTGGTGCCTACCAAGGGAGATATTTTTATGACACAGGATCCATTGACTCTGTATAAATTAATTGTTTTATATATGTTAAACCGTGTGAGTTTTCCTATGACAAAGTCTCAGATTGGAGACTTCATTTTAGAACACGAATACACGAATTTTCTGACACTTCAGCAGGTGATTTCGGAACTCATTGATGCCAATATGATTACTGCCCAGTCTATCAGAAACCGCACACACCTTTCCATCACAAAAGACGGTCAGGACACACTCGATTTTTTTAAGAACAGAATCAGTGAAGCCATCATAGAAGAAATAGACGGATATTTTCAGGAAAATGAAATGGAAATGCGTAATGAAGTTTCCATTCTTTCAGACTATTACAAGCTGTCAAATGGTGAATATGAAGCTCACCTGGTCGCCAAAGATAAGGACGTAAATCTGGTGGAAATCAAAATGTCTGTACCTTTAGAAGATGGTGCTGCTGCCATTTGCGAACACTGGGAAAAGAAAAATCAGGATATCTATAAATACTTAGTGGAACAGTTGTTTTAGAATAGATAAAAGCAGCCCTATCAACCATTAGTCAATAGGGTCTGCTTCCTTCTTTATTCTCTGCATATGCTCTTTTATCTTAACTTCATAGCCATTTCCCGACGGTCTGTAAAACTCTTTTCCGCTCAATTCATATGGTAAATACTGCTGTTTTACATAGTTGTTTTTATAATTGTGGGCATATTTATAGCCAATTCCGTGTCCCAGTTTTCCGGCACTCTTATAGTGTGCATCCTGTAGGTGCGTTGGAATCGGTAAATTACCTGTCCCTCTTACACAGTCCATAGCCTCACTGATAGCACATACCGCCGCATTGCTCTTAGGTGCACTTGCCACGTAGGAAACTGCCTGGGACAAAATAATTTGCGCTTCCGGCATACCGATTCTTTCTACTGCAAGAGCCGCATTTACCGCTACCACAAGTGCATTCGGGTCAGCATTGCCTACATCTTCTGATGCACAAATCATAATTCTTCTTGCAATAAAAGTCACGCTTTCTCCTGCATTTAACATCCTTGCAAGATAGTAAACTGCTGCATCCGGGTCTGAACCACGCATACTTTTGATAAAAGCAGAAATGGTATCGTAGTGATTATCTCCATCCTTGTCATAGCGGATGTGACGACGTTGGATACATTCCTCCGCTACCTTTAAGGTGATATGGATTTTTCCATCTTCCGATGGCTGGGTTGTCAAAACGCCTATTTCTACTGCATTCAAAGCGTGTCTTGCATCTCCGCCCGATAAATCCGCCAAAAAATCAGCCGCTTCATCGGTAATTTCCGCATTATAGGCTCCCATACCCTTGTCCTTATCATAGACAGCACGGTGTATGAGCTTTTTGATATCCTCTTTTTCAATCGGCTTTAATTCAAAAATAACGGAACGGGAAATCAAAGCCCCATTTACCTCAAAATACGGATTTTCCGTAGTGGCGCCAATTAAAATAATGGTTCCGTCTTCCACAAAAGGCAATAAATAATCCTGCTGCCCCTTATTAAAGCGATGAATTTCGTCTATAAACAAAATGGTGCGTTTCCCATACATCCCTTGAATGTCCTTGGCTTTGTTCACCACTTCCTCCATATCCTTTTTACCCGCAACTGTCGCATTAATCTGCATAAACTCCGCACTGGTGGTATTGGCAATGACCTTTGCCAGTGTAGTCTTACCGGTTCCCGGCGGTCCGTAAAAAATAATGGAACTGATTTTATCCGCTTTGATGGCACGGTACAAAAGCTTGTCCTCTCCGATAATATGCTTTTGACCAACCACCTCATCCAAGGTGGTTGGTCGCATTCTTGCCGCCAGCGGCGATTCTTTTTCCATATTGGTGCTTCTCATATAATCAAAAAGATCCATCTCTTTTTCCCTTTGCAAACATTAAATAAACTGATTTTTTTCTACATCATAATGATAATCTATTTTTGCTAATTTTTCTATCACTTCTGATGACAAAATATCCAAATCTTCACACATATCATCTAAGCTTGCATATTTATCACGCAGCTTCATATTTACAAAGCTAAGTAGCATTACAGGATCGTTTGGTATCATATTTCCTCCATTCCAAGACATCTGCGATTCACACAAATGCCTTATAAAGTCGCCACGCCTTCTTTGACCTTCGCCACAAGTTCCTCATTTTCCACATCGATGAGGATTGTGTCTTTTTCCGAAACCTTATCTGCCAGAATCAGTTTTGCCGCCAAGGTTTCCACATACTTTTGGATAAAACGTTTCAGCGGTCTTGCACCATAAACCGGGTCATAGGCATTCTCGATAATAAACTGCTTCGCCGGATTTGACAATTCTACAGTCAATTCTTTATCTACGAGACGGGCATTCAAATCTTTCATAATCAAATTAACGATACCACCAATATCGCCCTTTGACAATGGTTTAAACAAAATGGTTTCATCTAATCGGTTCAAAAATTCCGGTCTGAAATGACTGCGCAAATCGTTCATAACCAATTCTTCGGCCTCTTTTCGGATATTACCATCTTCATCGATTCCATCCAAAAGATAGGTCGCGCCGATATTAGAAGTCATAATCAGAATCGTATTTTTAAAGTCCACAGTTCTTCCCTGTGAATCCGTAATACGTCCATCATCCAGAACCTGCAAAAGTACGTTAAACACATCAGGATGTGCTTTTTCCACTTCATCAAAGAGTACAACCGAATATGGTTTTCTCCTGACTGCTTCGGTCAATTGTCCGCCTTCATCATATCCCACGTATCCCGGAGGAGCTCCGATAAGTCTGGATACAGAGTATTTCTCCATATACTCACTCATATCAATACGAACCATATTGCTTTCGTCGTCAAAAAGCGTCGCAGCAAGACTCTTGGCAAGCTCTGTTTTACCTACACCTGTCGGACCTAAAAACAGGAAGGAACCGATTGGCTTGGTCGGATCTTTAATACCGGCTTTGGAACGGATAATAGCCTCTGTTACCTTCGTAACGCCTTCCTCCTGACCAATCACTCTCTTATGAAGTTCCTCGTCTAAATGGAGGGTTTTGTTTCGCTCACTCTCTGTCAGTTTTGCCACAGGAATTCCGGTCCATCTGGAAATAATCTTGGCAATTTCTTCATCGGATACGCACTCGTGTACCAGTGTCAAATCCTTTTTTTTCACCTTTTCTTCTTCGATTTCCAGTTGTTTTTTCATAGCCGGTAGTTTTCCGTAACTAAGTTCTGCCGCTTTTTCCAAATTGCCTTCTCTTTGTGCAATCTGGATGTCATTATTTATCTGCTCAATTTCCTCACGAAGTTTGGAAAGCTTCTCTACGGAGTTCTTTTCATTTTCCCACTGGGCTTTGCGGTTGTTTAATTCATCTTTTCTTTCAGCCAGTTCCTTTTGTAAGGCTTCCAGTCGCTCTGCACTTAAGCGGTCTGTTTCTTTTTTAAGAGCCGCCGCCTCAATTTCCATCTGAAGAACCTGTCGCTGCAATTCGTCCAGCTCCGTAGGCATAGAATCCAGTTCCGTCTTGATAAGAGCACATGCCTCATCCACTAAGTCGATCGCCTTATCCGGCAGGAATCTGTCCGAAATATATCTGTTAGAAAGTATAGCCGCACTAACCAGGGCATTATCCATTATTTTTACGCCATGAAATACCTCGTAACGTTCCTTCAAGCCACGCAAAATAGAAATGGTATCCTCCACTGTCGGCTCATCCACAAGGACAGGCTGGAAACGTCTCTCTAACGCCGGGTCTTTTTCAATATACTGCCTGTATTCATCCAAAGTGGTGGCTCCGATACAATGAAGTTCGCCGCGCGCAAGCATCGGCTTTAACATATTTCCCGCATCCAGAGCACCATCTGTTTTTCCGGCACCTACGATAGTATGAAGTTCATCAATAAATAAAATAATCTGTCCGTCACTGTTTTTCACATCTTCAAGGACTGCTTTCAAACGTTCCTCAAACTCGCCACGGTATTTCGCACCGGCCACAAGGGCACCCATATCCAATGCAAAAATCTTCTTATCCTTCAAACCATTTGGCACATCGCCTCTTACAATACGCTGGGCAAGGCCTTCTACTACCGCCGTTTTACCCACACCCGGTTCCCCGATAAGCACCGGATTGTTCTTGGTTTTTCTGGATAAAATACGGATAACATTACGGATTTCACTATCACGTCCGATAACCGGATCCAATTTCTGATTACGGGCTTTTTCCACCAAATCCTGACCATATTTTGCCAAAGTATCATAGGTAGCTTCGGGATTGTCGCTTGTCACCTTCTGATTTCCGCGCACGGTGGAAAGTGCCAATAAAAAGCGGTCTCTTGTCAGTCCATATTCTTTAATAATATTTTTCATTTCACTGTTCGGATGCTTCAATATCGCTAAAAACAAATGCTCTACAGACACGTATTCATCGCCCATATGCTTTGCTTCGTCTTCGGAAGAAATCAAGGCTTTATTCAAGGCTTCTCCCACGTACAGCTTTCCGCCCTGTACTTTTACTCTTTTTGCAATTGCGCTTTCTACGCGTTTTAGGAAAGCCTGCTTATCAATTTCCATCTTTTCCACAAGTTTCAGTATCAAACTGTCTTCCAGTGTAAGCAAGCTATACAGTAAATGCTCCTGCTCAATTTCCTGATTTCCGAATTCGTAAGCAAGTTTTTCACAGTTATTTACTGCCTCTATTGACTTTTGTGTGAATCTTGAAATGTTCATATGCTTCTCTCCTTTCAATTCTTCGATGTTTCATCGTCTGATTTAGGTATATC
>ERZ1032130.64-NODE-64-length-32234-cov-5.737437_pt1 | contig 32234 bp, 42 predicted proteins | sample MGYA00517879_ERZ1032130 | MGnify/ENA primary metagenome ERZ1032130 (study PRJEB33719, sample SAMN04262597) | wastewater metagenome | biome: rural village; feature: animal feces; material: feces | host: Bos taurus | place: El Salvador | collected 2012-01-31 ...
CACCCGAATTGATGCGGAGCACGGCACCCAGCTTGTCCTCTTCGAGCCGCAGCATATTGCGCAGCTCAAGTTGCTCAATCTTGCCGATTGTGCGGGCATAAAGGTCGTCGATTTCCTCCTCGGTGACAAGATCCTCCTTGATGAAGTCGAAGGCAAGAGCCAGCTCCTCCACGAGTTTGCGCACCTCGTCGTAATTGTCGATCCAGTAATGCAGTTCCTTCACTTTGCGCATCTGAGCCTCGGCAGCCTTCTGGTCGCTCCAGAAGTCGGGCACATGAGTGCGCAATTCTTCTTCTTCTACTTCGATACGCTTGCTATCGATGTCAAAGATACCTCCTCAGCGCGTCCTCGCGCTCTTGCGTCTCTTTTAGTTGCTCTTGTGTAATCACTTGAGTTGATGGGGATTAAAAATATTAATAATAAAAATTAGTTATCTTTAGTTTCGTGGCAGCTTCGAGCCGAAGATGGCGAGAAGCTGCCCTGGAGTAGCTTTGCAGGGCAGCTGTCAGGCATACATTGCCTCGATTTCGCGGCTGTAAAGCTGGTTGATGATAGCCCGGCGAATCTTGAGCGTGTTGGTAAGCTCTCCGGTTTCCATGCTGAAAGCCTTGGGGAGCAGGGTAAAACGCTTGATTTGCTCAAACGATGCAAAATTCTTCTGCAGCTCGTCGATGCGCTTCTCAATCATCTTGATAATATCGGAATTTTTCACCAGGTCCTCAATGCTCCTATACTGAATCTTGTGCTTCGAGGCATATTCCTTTAGAGCTTCGTAGGCAGGAATGATGATTGCGGTGACATATTTGCGCTGGTCGCCGATAACGGCAACCTGCTCGATGTAGCGGTCTTCGCCAAGGCGGCTTTCAAGAGCTTGTGGAGCGATATACTTGCCATTTGAGGTCTTGAAAAGGTCCTTTATGCGCTCGGTTAGGATAAGGCTTCCGTCTTCCGACACCATTCCGGCATCGCCTGTGCGGAACCAGCCATCGTGGGTGAAGGCTTCGGCGGTTTCCTTGGGCTTGTTGTAGTAGCCTTGCATCACCGTCTCGCCCTTCACGAGAATCTCGTTGCCGGGACCAATCTTGAATTGCACCTCGGGTAGCGGAGTACCCACGGTACCCACCTCAAATCCCACCTTGGGGAAGCAAGTGACGGTGGCAGTGGTCTCTGATAGTCCGTAGCCAATCATTATGTTGATGCCCATGGAGTGCAGAAACTCGGTGATATTCCTTGATAGCGGAGCGCCGGCAGTGGGGAAGAAATTGCCACGGTCAACGCCGATAGCCTTGCGCACCTTCGAGAACACCTTTGAGTCGAAGAAGCGGTATTGAGCCTCGATGATAGCGGGAGCCTTGCGGCCCAAGCGGGCGTATTTCAGGTTGCGGATATAGCCAATTTTCAGGGCGCGGTGCACGAGGGTTTTCTGAATGAATCCCATCTGGGAAATGTTCTCCTGAACGGCGGTATAGACCTTCTCCCAGAATCGCGGTACGCTGCACATGATGGTGGGGCGCACCTCCTTGATTGCCTCTTGAATGAGTTTCGGGTTCTGGTTGATATACACGCGAATACCCTCGGTGAGAGAGAAATAGGTCCATGCACGCTCGAAGATGTGCGACAGGGGCAGGAAGCAGAGCGAAATGTCCTCCTCTGGGTCGTACTCGAGGCGTTGCCGGTGCATTGCGATAGCCGCATCGAAGTTGTGGTGGGTGAGAATCACACCCTTAGGAACACCCGTGGTGCCCGAAGTGTAGATGAGGCAGGCAATGTCGGCAGGCACGGCTGCATCTTCGCGACTTTGCACCTCGCTGCGGCAAGAAGCCGAGGCTGCAGCACCAAGCTTCAGCAGGCTGTCCCACGTGATAGTGGAGGAATCATCGGCTTCGAGCTTGATGTCGGGGCTATAGGTGATGATTTGCTGCAAAGTGCTGTTCTCACGAGCCACTTGGCGAGCAATATCGTAGTGTTCCTGGCTGCCCACGCACAGAATGTGCGACCGGGAGTCGGAAATGATGTAATCAACTTCGCTCTTTGAGCTTGTGGCATATATGGGTACGCTTATGGCGCGGTTGCGGAAGGCAGCAAAATCGGTGATAAGATTGTTGGGCATATTCTGCGAGAACACCGCAACACACTGCTGCGGCTTCAGCCCAAGAATCTCGAAAGCAAGCGACACATTCTCAACATCGCGCTGAAAAACGTTCCATGCTGTGCTTTCCCACTTACTCGTGGCATTATCTTTATGATAGTAAACGGCACGGTCACCAAAACGGCTCGCATTGACGCCTATCATCTCAAACAATTTGTTTGCCATAGAAGATATTTTTATAAAAACTCTGCAAAGATAGTGAATAGTTTCGGAATTATTGCTACTTTCGCACAATAAAAGGATAAATGAGCAATTATGAAAGAAAATGACATAACCGTGAAAGTGGTGAATAAATCGGGAAATGAGCTGCCTCAATATAGCACCCCCGACAGTGCCGGAATGGACTTGCGAGCTTCGCTGAGCGAGCCTGTGACGCTTGCCCCGATGCAGCGTGCGCTCATTCCCACCGGCATCTATATAGCTTTGCCTCAGGGCTATGAGTGCCAGATACGTCCTCGCAGCGGCTTGGCTTTGAAGCATGGTGTGACGGTGCTCAACTCGCCCGGCACCATTGATGCCGACTATCGTGGCGAGATAGGCGTGATACTTGTGAACCTTTCGGACAAGCCTTTTGTTGTGAACAACGGCGAGCGTATCTGCCAGATGGTGGTGGCGCGTTATGACCGCGTGGCTTGGGAGCTGGTGGAAACACTCGATGAAACGGAGCGCGGAGCAGGAGGCTTCGGGCACACGGGAGTGGAGTGAGAGGTTTCTTAAAGGTAAGAGGTAAGAGGTAAGAGGTGAGAGGTGAGAGGCTTTTTAGGTGAGAGGTAAGAGAGGTGAAAGGTGAGGGGATTTGTTATTGAATTTTTTTTGTGATGAAATGTTTTTCAAGAAATATCCTGCTTTTGGTGCTGGCTGTGATTGGCTCGGTGCCTATGGTAGCAGGCAGCAAAGATGCCGATGATGCTGCTATGCGTCGCGACAAGGCTCGCTATGTGTATCTTGAGGCTATAAAGCAGCGTGAGGCTGAGAACGATGGTGCTTTCTTCGACCTCATTCGCCACGCCTACGCCCTCGACAGCTCAAACACTGCGATTTCCTATTACTATGGGCTTACTAAGCTGATGCGACCGAATGTCACTCGCGATGATGCCATGCGAGGTGTGGAACTCATGCGCAAGCACTTCGAGGCTCACCCCGAAGACTATTATGAAGCTTACACCTACGCCAATGTGTTGCCCCAAATCGGTAAAAATGAGGAGGCTTTGGCGGCTTGGCAGAAGCTCGCTGAGCTTTTCCCTACAAAAATCGACGTGCAGGGGCAGCTTGCCGACAGCTATGCACGCAATGGAGACTTCCGCAAGTCGATTGAGGCATTTGATTCATTAGAGAAGGTGCTTGGAAAGACTCCCGAGCTACTTCTGCGCAAAATCAGCTACTACTATGAGCTGCACGATACCACCGGAATGATTAATGAGGGACATCGCTTGCTCCGCACTGCTCCGCACAACGGCGAGTATAACTACCTGATGGGATATGTGTTCCAGGGTGTCCAGATGAATGACAGCGCCTTGGCATACTTCGATAAAGCCATAGAATTGATGCCCGACAACGGACGTCCGTATCTGGCGAAAGCTAATATCTATATGCAGAAGGGCGACTCGGTGGGCTTCGACCGTGAAATTTATAACGCCCTCGTGAGCAAAGACCTTGATGTGGAAAACAAGGTGGGTGTGCTTACCGACTATATAAAGCAGCTCTTTTCCCGCAACGATACCACCGAGCGTGTGAACCGCCTTTTCACCGTGCTTATTGAGCAGCACCCGCATGAGGTGGCGATACACGAACTTTACAGCGAATATTTCGTGGCTCGCAAGGACTATGTGAGGGCCGCCGAGCAGATGGGCTATGTGGTGGATATCGACCCATCGAATGCCGACTACTGGAAAAAACTTATGATGGTGAACCTCATGGCTGAGCAGTATCCAAAGGCAATTGCTGCCGGCGACAAGGCTTTGGAGTATAACCCAAAGAATATCGACCTATATCAGTATATCGGTCCGGCATATTTCCAGATAAAGGAGTATGATAAGGCGCTTGAGGTGTATGACCGCTGCCTTGCGGTAGCCGATTCGCTCGACTATCAGTTGCGTGCCTCGGTACTCACGGGCAAGGGCGATGTGTATTATGCGCTGAAGGACACTGCGCAGTCGTTTGCCTGCTATGAGGAGGCATTGAAGCTCGACCCGACCAATGTGTCGCTGATGAACAACTATGCCTATTTCCTTGCCGTTGAGGGTCGTGACCTCGATAAGGCTGAACAGCTGAGCACTAAGGCGGTGAATGCCTCGCCGAATAATGCCACTTTCCTCGACACCTACGCTTGGGTGTATTTCAAGAAGGGGGATTATAACCTTGCGCTCATCTACATAGAGTATGCTCTGAAGAACGATGTGGGTGAGAATGCTGAGGTGATGGAACACTATGGCGATATCCTTTTCATGAATGGACAGCCTGAAAAGGCACTGGAATGGTGGAAAAAGGCACTTAAACTCGACCCGGAGCGCGACGTGCTGAAGCGGAAGGTGGAGAATAAGACGTATTTCTTTAAGTGAGAGGTAAGAGATAAGAGGTAAGAGGTGAGAGGTAAGAGGTAAGGGGTAAGAGGTAAGAGGTAAGAGGTAAGGGGTAAGAGGTGAGAGGTAAGAATGAATTTTTTTGAAAATATTGATAACGATTGAATATGAAGAAAGGATTAATTGCACTTGCAGCTACGATTGTGGCTATGGCAGCTGTGCTTGGCAGCTGTAGCACACAGAAGAAAGGCGGCGTGCAGACTTCGGGCGGAATGTTGCCCGAAAATATGCAACAACGATTTGAGAACACAGTTGCTACATATACCGATTGGGACACCTTTAAGGCTTCGGGCACTGTGACCATTGGCGGCAAATCGCCTTTCTCATCGGCAATGCAGATAACAATGGTGCGCGGAAAGAGCGTGAATGTGTCGATTCGACCGCTTTTGGGCATTGAGATGGGGCGCATTTACATCACCGGTGACTCGATTGTGGTGGTCAATAAGGTGGAAAAATACTATATTGCCGAGAACTTGACGCTTATTGCCGGCGGAATACCCATGAACATCAACGATATGCAGAATCTGTTGCTGTCGCGTATGTTTGAGCTTGGCAATGGGACGATAACCACCCATCCGGCTACGTTGAAGTCGATAACCGAGGGCGCAAACAATCGTGTGAATGTGACATTGCAGCCCAAGGGAATGGATTTCGCCTACACTTTTGCCTTAAACAGCGAGGGTGAGGTGCGTGGTTTATCGCTTGAGGCGGGCGATTCGCCAGTGAACTTGAGCGTTACCTACTCAGCCCACCAAGCTACCGACTATGGCAAGGTGGCGAGCAACGTGGTGATGTCGTCGCGCTTTGGCGAACAGGATATGCAACTCACATTTGAACTGAATCCTGCAATGCTCTGGAACCAGTCGGTTAGCGACCGTTCTCCCATCGATACGCGCTATCGCCGCATTGATGGCATGGCTTTGCTCAAGGGAATGTTTAGGTGAGAGGTAAGGGGTAAGAGGTAAGAGAGGGGGTGAGTATTTAAAAAAAATGACATTTTGAGGATATTTGGTGGCATATTGGCGGTGGTGATGCTCTGCATTAGTGGGGCAGCACTTGGTGTGTGCACGTCTACCGACGATATGGGCAAGGTGAAGCGCGAGCAGAGCGATGTGCGCCGCAAGGTGAAGGAAACGTCGGGACAACTCGATGATAACCGCCGCCGGGCAGCACAATCACTGCGCGAGCTTAATGCCATTGATGCCGATATCGACCGTAAAAGCCTCGAAATCTCTCGAATAGAGAATAATGTGGCAGCGTGCGATGCTAAGATTGCACTAATCACCGACTCTATGAAGGCTTCGGAGGCGCGGCTTGCCAAGCTTCGCTCAAACTATGCAGCGGCTGTGCGTAAGATGCAGCGTAATCTCTCGAGTGCCGACCGATTGTCGTTCATTCTGTCATCTTCGTCGCTGCACGAGGCGTGGCGCAGAATGCGCTATCTCAAGCAGTTCTCCAAGTGGCGCGACCGTCAGGCTGAGCAGATACACGAGGAAATTATTGCTATGGACCGTCGCAAGCACGATGTGGAGAAGTTGCGCGGTGAGCAGGTGGTGCGTAACCGTGCGTTGCAGAATGCCCGAACCGGGCTTGAGCAGCAGCGATGCCGCCAGAGTGAGGCTGTGGCGAAGCTTAAAAGCGAGGAAAAGCATCTGAAAGGTGTGCTTGAAGAGCAGAATCGCCGTGCCGAGGCTCTTGATCGCGAGCTCGACCGCCTGATTCGCCTTGAAGAGGCGCGTGTGGCTGAGGAACAGCGTAAGGAGCACGAGCGGAAGCTTGCCGAAGAACGCCGCCGAGCTGAAGAACTCGAGCGGCAGCGGGCAGCCGAGGCTGTGGCAGCTAAGAAAGCAGCCGAGAAAAAGGCAGATAATGCCAAACAAAGCAAAAAGAGCACCAAAGCCGCCAAGGATAAGAAGAAAAAAGGCACTTCGCAGCAACCGATTACGAAGCCTAATGTGGCTACACCTAAGCCGGTGGCTAAGCCTGCAAATCCGGTGAAGAGCAAGAGCGATGACTATGCGGCACTCACCGGCAGCTTTGAGAGCAACAAAGGCAAATTGCCGTACCCGATAGGTGGCAGTTGTCGTGTGGTGCGAGCCTTTGGCAAGCAGCGTCACCCCGAACTGCGCCATGTGATGACCGACAACGGAGGAGTCGACCTTGAAGCGCCCCACGGAGCAGTGGCAAGAGCAGTGTTTGCCGGGAAAGTGTCGGCAGTGTTCAGCCAGCCCGGCTACGGTATGGTGGTGATGGTGCGCCACGGGCATTATCTCACCATTTATGTGGGCTTGGAGTCGCTCACCGTGGCTACGGGAACCGAGGTGAAATCAGGTCAGGCACTCGGCACTGTAGTAGATGATGCCGAGGGAGGAGGCAAGGCGTTGCTCCACTTCGAGATAAGGCACGAAAAGACCAAGCTCAACCCGATGGATTGGTTGCGCTGAACAAGCGTTTTGCACGGTTCGGTTGATATGTATATACAGATTTTAGTTTTTTAAGAAATACGATAAAAGATGATAAGATTAGGCATTTACTCACCCACGCAGCACTCAGAGTGGAACCACTTCGTGTATGGAGCGAAAAATTCCACCTTCATGCACTTGCGTGAATATATGGATTATCACAGTCAGCGTTTCACCGATTGCTCGCTTGTGGCATATCACGACAACAAGATAGTGGGAGTGATGCCTGCCAACCGGGTGGGTGATACCCTATATTCGCATCAGGGACTTCCGTTTGCAGGGTGGTTGGTGCAGGCTAAGCACTTTGATATTACCTCGATGCTTGAGATATGGGACGAAATGGAGAAATTCCTGCCGGCACAGGGCATACGCCGATTGGTGTATAAGCCAAGCCCGCACATCTATCATTCTTATCCTTCGGAGGAAGATCTTTATGCTATTTTCCGCCACAAAGGCACTGTGACCACCACGCTGATCTCTACCGTGGTGCCCATTGCTGATGCCTTGCAATTCAATATGAGTTACCGTCAGCGCGTGCGCAACGCCCAGAAGCACAACATTGAGGTGCGCGAAACTACCGACCTTGCACCCTATTGGGACGTGCTCACACAGCTGCTTGGCGACCGCTATGGCGTGAAGCCTGTGCACACATTGCAGGAAATCAACCTTTTGCACTCGCTGTTCCCAATCAATATACGCCTTTTCACTGCAAATCTTGGCGATGAGCTGCTTGGCGGCACTCTGATATATCACACAGGTCTTGTGGCGCGAGCACAATACACGGCTGCATCACCCAAAGGCAAGGAGCTGGCGGTGCTTCCATTGGTGTTTCATCACTTGATTAATAATGTGTTTGACCAATCGCGCTATTTCGACTTTGGAACGTCGAATGAGCAGGGCGGACTTGCTATCAATGAGGGATTAATCAAGCAAAAGACTGCAATGGGAGGGCGTGGAATAGCGTATAACACATATACGATTGAGTTCTGATGTTTAGAGGTAAGGGGTAAGAGGTAAGAGGTGAGAGGTAAGAGGTGAGAGGCAAGAGGTGAGAGGTAAGGGGCAAGAGGTGAGAGGTAAGGGGCAAGAGGTAAGGGGCAAGAGGTAAGAGGCAAGAGGTAAGAGGCAAGAGGTAAGAGGTAAGAGGCAAGAGGTGAGAGGTAAGGGATAAGAGGTAAGACGTGAGAGGTGAGAGGCAAGAGGTAAGGGGTGGCTTCTTTGGGTGAGGGGCTTCTTTTCTGTGGGTATGTTATTGTTAATTATATAAGTAGAAGTTATGTCGGGAAAGAGTAACGCCATATCGCGAGGAATATTCAAGGCAATGGGGATATTCGGGGGCACTCAGATGCTCACGATTATCTGCTCCATTGTGCGCAATAAGCTCGTGTCGGTGTGGCTCGGTCCGTCGGGAATGGGGCTTTTCGGGCTTTACAACTCGGCTATCGACATGATCAATGTGTTCTCTAACATGGGGCTTCGCACGAGCAGTGTGCGCGACATCTCGGGAGCCTTCGCATCGGGTAATGAGAATATGCTTGCACGTGTGGTGCTGATAGTGCGCCGCTGGTCATGGTTTCTCGGTGCTGTGGGAGCTGTGCTTACCATGCTTCTTGCTCCGTTGCTGAGCAATATTACCTTTGGTGACACATCGCACGCATGGGGATATGGGTTGCTTTCGGTGTCGGTGCTGCTGTTTTCGGTGATGTGCTGTGAGCAGGCTGTGCTGCAAGGTACAAAGCGGCTCAAGACACTTGCCAAGGCTTCGGTGTGGGGCAATATGATAGGACTTCTGCTGTCGGTGCCGATGTACTACTTTCTGCGAATGGATAGCGTGTTGCCATCGATACTGGTGTATGCCATTGCCAATGCTGTGAGCATCTGGGTGGTTCGCAACCGCGACTACGACGGGCAAGCCGGAGAGATAACTGTGAAAGACACGGTGAAAGGCGGCGCAGAGTTCCTGAAATTTGGCTTCTGCCTCACGCTGAGCTTGTTTTCAACGCTGCTTGTTTCTTATGTGTTCATGGCATATCTCAATCATCACTCCGATATGGCAACCGTAGGACATTATCAGGCGGGATACGCGCTCGTCAACCGTTATTCCGAGCTGTTTTTTGCAGCGATAGGAATGGAATATTATCCTCGCCTTGCAGGCGTTGCGCAGAGCAGGCACAGGGTAGATGTGTTTGTGTCGCAAGAGGTGGCAATCACGCTGTGGCTGCTTGTGCCGGTGATAGTAGTGTTTATGCTGTGCCGCACATTTGTGGTCGATTTTCTTTATGCCCCCGATTTCTACGCCATGATACCCTATATATCGTGGTGCATGGTGGGAATTGTGTTTAAGGGAGCATCGTGGTGCCTTGCCTACGTGATACTTGCCAAGGGGGAGAGCAAGGTGTATCTTGCCACCGAGCTAAGCAGTTCGGCACTGTGCCTGGTGCTTAATATCGCCTTCTTTGAGCTGTGGGGCTTGAAGGGGCTTGGTGTGTCGTATGCAGTGTGGTATCTGTTGTATCTGCTGATGGTGGGTGCGGTGTATGTGAAGAAATTCAGCATCGCGTTGCGCAGGGAAATGTTGCTTCACGTGGCATACGCCACAGCGATGGCATTGGGTGCGCTGCTGGCAGTTGAAAGCGGATATTATGCAGTGGCAGTGGTGCTTGCAGTGGTATCGGGAGCGGTTAGTATTGTTAAGATTCGTAAAAGCGTTGGAAAATCAAAATAAAGTACCTACCTTTGCTGCGGATAAACATAATGAAATGACTATGAAGGGGTCTCGACAAGAAAGTGTGGAGATTCTTTCGTTTTTTACTAATTTATTAAAACACATTTTTTACCATGGCTATTAGCTACATGACAAAAGAAGGGTATAAGAAGAAAATGGAGGAAATCGCTTATCTTGAAAACGTTAAGCGACCTGAAATTTCGCGCGCTATCGCTGAAGCTCGTGATAAGGGCGACCTTTCTGAGAATGCCGAGTATGATGCAGCAAAAGAGGCACAGGGAATGCTTGAGATGAAGATTTCGCAGCTCAAGGACCTTGTGGCGAGTGCTCGCATAATCGACGAAAGCAAGCTCAACACCGAGGAAGTGCAGCTTCTGAATACCGTGACAATCAAGAATCTCAACAACGGTGCCACTATGAAGTACACCATTGTGACCGAGAGTGAGGCAAACCTTCGCGAGGGCAAGCTTTCGTGCAAGACGCCTATTGCCGCCGGTCTTATGGGGCACAAAGTGGGCGATGTGGTAGAGGTGAAAGCTCCTGCCGGGGTGATGAAGTTTGAGATAGTAAACATTGAGATTTAAGAATCACATTCGGCTTCTTGCCCGAATGTGAAAATATAGGTTGCAGGGCAAGCCTATGTAGCCCGCTACTGTTTTAAAAAAAATTGTAACTATGGCATCAATATTTAGTAGAATTGTAGCAGGAGAAATTCCGTGCTATAAGGTGGCTGAAGATGAGAAGTATTTTGCATTTCTCGATATCAGTCCGGTGGCTAAGGGTCACACACTCGTGATACCCAAGCACGAGGTGGATTATATTTTCGACCTCGATGATGAGGAGTATGCCGGCTTGACGGCTTTTGCCAAGAAGGTGGCAGCAGCCATGAAGAAGGTGATGCCGTGCAAGCGCATCGGAGTGGCTGTGCTCGGACTTGAGGTGCCTCACACACACATTCACCTTGTGCCTATCAACAAGGAGAGCGATATGAACTTCTTCAAGGAGAAGCTCTCGCTGCCTGCCGAGGAGATGGCAGAGATAGCAGCCAAGATAGCCGGGGCTTTTTGAGTGAGGGCTCGGGCTTGCTGACGCTTGATATTGTTACCCCACACTGCCAGTAGCTCAGGTACTGATTGTGTGGGGCTAATTGTAATTGAGGCTGCTGCAAGATTATTCAAATAATGGTATCGCTTCTTTTCAGATTCATAGGACAATGATTGATATTGACGAACTGTATTATGATGCTGTCGATTTGCTGAAGGCAATGATTTCGACCAAATCGATAAGCCGCGAGGAAAAAGATGTGGCAGATGTGATAGAGGCTGCAATGCGCGGCTTCGGTCTCGACGTGCGCCGCAGTGGCAACAATCTGTGGACTGTCAGCCACGATTTCGACCCATCGAAGCCTACATTGCTGCTGAATAGCCACATCGACACGGTGAAGCCCGTGGAAGGCTGGAGCCGCGACCCCTTTGTGCCCGAAGAAGATGATGACGGACGTCTCTACGGACTTGGCAGCAACGATGCAGGAGCGTCGGTGGTATCGCTGATGGCGGCTTTCCGCTACGTCACTGCCAAGGAGCAGCCGTGCAACTATGTGCTTCTTGCCTCGTGTGAGGAGGAAGTGAGCGGGCGCGGGGGCGTGGAGTCGGTGTTGCCGATGTTGCCTCACATAGATGTGGCGATAGTGGGCGAACCCACCTCGTTGCAACCTGCCATTGCTGAAAAGGGACTTATGGTGCTCGATGGTGTGGCTACAGGTGTGTCGGGGCATGCAGCACGCAATGAGGGCGTGAATGCCATCTATAAGGCTTTGGAGGCTGTCGAGAGGCTACGCTCGGTACACTTTGAGCGAGAATCGGCGATGCTCGGACCGGTGAAAGTGTCGGTGACGCAAATCAATGCCGGCACACAGCACAATGTGGTGCCCGACCGCTGTGAGATTGTGGTAGATGTGCGCACCACCGATGCCTACAGCAATGTGGACACGCTCGATATCCTGCGCAAAGCAGTGGGAGAGTTGTGCGTGCTTACACCACGTTCCACGCGCCTTAATCCGTCGCATATCGAGCCGCAACACACCCTTGTGAGGCGCCTTGTGATGATGGGGAAGAAGCCGTCTGGCTCACCTACGCTCAGCGACCAGGCGCTGATGCCATTCCCCTCGCTGAAGCTCGGACCGGGCGACTCGGCACGCTCGCACACTGCCGATGAATATGTGACGCTCGATGAAATCCGTGAGGCTATACATACCTACACCACGCTCCTCGATGGCTATCGGCTGTAACATCGGAGTGCTTTTTCGTGTAGTTGATTGAAAAATGAGGGCTATAAGCCCTTTTTTTCGCCACTTTTTTTGTACTTTTGTGGAAAATTCTAATATCCGAACGAGTAAATGGACGAATTGGCGACAAATGGCGCACTTGTAGTGAATCCGGTGCTGATATTCTTTATCGTGCTGGTAATAATCTTGCTTGCGCCCTTGTTGCTGAAAAAACTCAAGATTCCGCACATCGTAGGCATGATTGTGGCAGGCGTGGTGGTGGGTCCCTACGGCTTCAACCTCCTTGACCGCGACAGCAGTTTCGAGATTTTCGGGCAAGTGGGAGTGCTCTACCTTATGTTCCTTGCCGGACTTGAGATTGATATGTATCACCTGAAGAAGAATGTGCGAAAGGGACTCGGATTCGGACTTCTCACTTTCTTTGTGCCTATGGTGGTGGGAGTGGTGGCAGCCGTGCTGCTGCTCGACTTGAATATAGTGACTGCATCGCTGCTTGCATCGATGTATGCCTCACACACACTTATAGCTTACCCCATGATCACGCGCCTCGGCATCACCAAGAGTCCGGCGGTGCTGGTGTCGATTGTGGGCACGATTATTGCCATACTATGCTCGCTGCTTGTGCTTGCCATCACGGTGAGCATCACCCACAGCGGCGAATATTCACTGCTCGACTTCGGACAGCTATTGCTGCGCCTCGGCATCTACTGCGGCGTGGTGCTGTATAGCTATCCCCGCCTCACGCGATGGTTCTTCAAGAATTATAGCGACAAGGTCACCCAATTTGTGTATGTGCTCGCTATGGTGTTCCTCGCATCGTGGATGGCGCAGGTGATCGGGCTTGAGGCCGTGCTTGGAGCGTTCTTTGCCGGACTGGTGCTCAACCGCTACATACCAAATGTGTCGCCGCTGATGAGCCGCATAGAGTTTGTGGGCAATGCCCTGTTCATTCCCTACTTCCTGATAGGCGTGGGAATGATGATTAATGTGCGGGTGCTGTCGGACACACAGACGCTGCTTGTGGCTGCTCACATGCTTGTGGTGGCGATAGTGGGCAAGTGGCTTGCAGCATGGATTGCACAGAAGGTGTATGGCTTTGACCGCGACGACCGCACGGTGATGTTCGGACTGACTACCGCCCACACGGCAGTAGCCTTGGCGGTGGTGATGATTGGCTACAACATGATTATGCCCGATGGTAGCCGACTGCTCAATGAGCAGCTACTCAATGGCACGGTGGTGATGATTCTCGTGACGTGTGCGCTTGCTCCTATTGTCACTTCGGGAGCTGCGGCGCGTGTGAAGATACGCATGATGGCTGAAGGTGGCGATGATAGCGACTATAGCAACCGCCGCAAGCCGATGCGCACCCTAATTCCGGTGAGCAACCCGGTGACGGCTGCAAGTCTGGTTGACCTTGCTCTGATGATGAAGCGAAAGACTACCGATGAGTCGATTTTCGCCCTGCATGTGCGCAACGATAATTCGCCCAACTCGATAGCGATAGGACAGAATGCCCTGAAACTCGCCGGAGAGACGGCAGCTGCCGTGAACGTGCAGATGACCACCATTGAGCGGTACGACCTGAACACGGTGGCAGGAATTGTGAACACCGTGAATGAGCGCGACATCACCGATGTGGTGGTGGGTATGCACCAGAAGCTCACTGTGGTGGATAGCTATCTTGGCGGAAAGATTGAGCAGCTCATCAAGGAGCTTAATAAGATGGTGATAATCACGAGGTGTTATATTCCCATAAACACCATCACGCGCATTGTGGTGGTGGCACCGCCGAAAGCCGAGTTTGAGACCGGATTTGCCGGATGGGTGATTCGTGTGGCTAATCTGGCGCGACGCATCGGCTGCCGCATTATCTTCTTTGCGCACCCCGATACCATTCCTCTCATACGCGGGGTTATCTATCAGGAGAAGATAGAGGCTCGCACTGAGTATCGCAACTTCGATGATTGGGGCGACTTTGCGCTGATTGCCAACCGTGTGCTCGATGATGACCTCTTCATAGTGATCAGTGCCCGCCGCACGTCGCTTTCGTTTAACGGCGATATGGACTCGGTGCCGGGATTGCTGGCAAAATACTTCGGGCACAACAATCTGCTGATTATCTATCCTGAGCAGTTTGGCGAGACACCGCAGCTTGAGTCGTTCAGCGACCCGCTGACGAGCGACCTGAATGTGGCACCGAGTGGCGCCTTCTTGCACGTTAGGGCATGGCTGAAGTGGCTACGCCTGCAACGCAAGCATTTCTCCCTCCGCCGCAAGAAACAATGAATTATAAAAACACATGAGATATGCCAACTATATTTATAATTTTTGGATATAGATTCTATTTTTGGTCGAACGAACATAACCCGATACACGTTCATGTAGAAAAAGGAGACTGTGAAGCAAAATATCACATTAATCCATTGGAACTGGTAGAAAACTATGGGTTTAAATGTAATGAACTAAAAATGATAGAATCTATAATAGAAGAAAATACAGAGGTTATCATAAATCATTGGAATACATATTTCAGAGAAAAATAGAAATTATGAACAAAGAAAGTATTGCAAAAATATGGGTTACGGCAGATGCTGTGTGGATTAGGACTACTGACGGGAGAGAAGCCAGTGAACTCTTCAGCAACTATGTCCGATTGCAGAAAGCGACCGACGAGCAACGCGGTAACTATCGAGTGTCACATTTTGGAATTCACTGGCCGGAAATAGATGAGGATTTATCCTTTGACGGATTTTTCGCGAGATAGTTATTTGTAGCTGTCGGCGATATTGTAGATGGCGGTGAAGATGTCTTTGTCGGTGTCGGTGAGACAGATGTTGCGGCGCGTCATCACACGCTCGGCGATGGTGAAGAAGCGCGGCAGCGACACATCGACGTAGCCCGAAGTGGAGCCTTCGAGGAACGAAGCCACAAAGTTGCGCGGGAATCCTGCGCCATGAATATTCACTCCTACGCCAATGACCGTGGCAGTATTGAACATGCAGTTGATTCCGGCCTTGGAATGGTCGCCCATGATAAGTCCGCAGAATTGCAGACCTGTGCGCAGGAAGCGATGGGCAGGATAGTTCCAGAGTTTGATTTCGGAGTAGTCGTTCTTGAGGTTGGAAGCAGTGGTGCCTCCGCCGAGGTTGCACCATTCGCCGATAACGGCGTTGCCGAGGAAGCCGTCGTGAGCCTTGTTGCTGTAGCCAATCATTACCACATTATTAAGCTCTCCACCCACTTTGCAGTAGGGACCCAGGGTGGTGGCACCGTAAATCTTGGTGCACATATTCACCTGGCTGTGTGAGCAGGCGGCAAAAGGTGCGCGAATGCACGAGCCCTCCATGATGGTGGCGTCGCGGCCTATGTAGATGGGACCGGCGGTGACGTTGAGCGTTACGCCCTCTACTGTGGCACCCTCTTCGATGAAGATGCGTGGCGAACCGTCGTCGAAGGTGGGGTTCCCGATCACGAGATTTGTGCTGCTGAGGGGCTGAGAGATGCGTCCGGCAGTGATTCGGCGGAAGTCGTCGAGCATCACTTCACCATTCATCATGAAAATGTCGTAGAGCCAGAATATTTTCTTTACCGAGCCGTGAAAAGCGGTGGTAGAGGCGTAGTTGCGCTTCTCAAAGTCGGCTTTTGAGCCGCGGAAAGCGAGCAGGGTATCGTCGGCAACGATGGCTTCGCCCCGATTGAGTGCAAGAGCAGCCACAGCAAGTTCCTTTGATGGGATTACGTGACCTGCCACGAAGAAGTTGTCGTCGTCGGGACTGAAGACGGTTGCATATTTCTTCTGGAGATAGGGTACTGTGAGAGGCGAAAGTGCGGCATCGGGCATAAGAGCCTGCCATTTCTCGAAAATAGTGTCGATACCGATGCGAATGTGAGAGATAGGTCGGGTGTAGGTGAGCGGGAGCAGATTGTCGCGCACATCGCCTGCATCAAAAACTACAACATTTTTCATAATGTGAATGTGATTTAGTCTTTTTAAGTGCGTAAATTTTGATTAGGCTGCAAATTTAAGCATAATATGCGAAAAATGAGTTTGTGGGTAGCTGTTTTTTCGTGAGTAAGATGGATAATTAGGCAAAATTGTGCTAATTTTGCGCTTGTAATGAAATGCTGATAAAAATATGGAATTTAAGGAACTTGATATAAAGGGCGTGTGGCTGATTGAGCCAAAACGCTTCGGCGATGCCCGCGGATATTTCTGCGAGACGTTCAAGCTGTCGGAGTTTGAGAGCCACATTGGTAAGGTGGAGTTTGTGCAGGACAATGAGTCGCTATCGACACGAGGTGTGCTTCGCGGACTGCACTTTCAGCGCGGCGAGTGGAGCCAGGCAAAGCTTGTGAGAGTGTCGCAGGGCAGGGTGCTCGACGTGGCGGTGGATCTGCGAGGCGGCTCGCCCACCTATGGGCAGCATGTGGCGGTGGAGCTTAGCCGTGACAACGGGCGGCAGATGTTTATTCCGCGTGGTTTCGCGCATGGCTTTGTGGTGCTGAGCGATGAGGCACAGTTCCAGTATAAGGTGGATAATGTGTATGCACCGCAGAGTGAGGCTACGCTACGCTTCGACGACCCTGCGCTGGGCATCGACTGGCCTATAGCCAAGGAGGAGATGAAACTCTCGGAGAAGGACCTTCGCGGCATGGCATTTGCCGAGGTGGAGCCGTTTTGAAAATTGATGTGAAAAAATGATGCAAAACATTTGGTAGTTAGCGAATTAGTTAGTATCTTTGCAAAGTTTTTAGGGCGATATTATACCCGATTCCGGGCATAATCAGTTGATTATGAGCGGGAAAGGGGTAAAATATTGTGGACTATAAGACGGAAAATTAACAAGAAGTAATAATATTAATCAAAAGCAAAAAAAAGAACTAAGATGCCTACAATTCAACAATTGGTAAGAAAAGGCCGAGTAGCTTTGGACGACAAGAGTAAGTCGCCTGCTTTGGATTCATGCCCACAGCGTCGTGGCGTGTGCGTGCGTGTTTACACCACCACTCCAAAGAAGCCTAACTCTGCAATGCGTAAGGTTGCTCGTGTGAGACTGACAAACGGCAAAGAGGTGAACTCTTACATTCCGGGAGAGGGACACAACTTGCAGGAACACTCAATCGTGATGGTACGTGGCGGTCGTGTAAAGGACCTTCCAGGTGTGCGTTACCACATCGTACGTGGTACACTCGATACAGCAGGTGTTGCAGGTCGCACACAGCGTCGTTCAAAGTATGGAGCAAAGCGTCCTAAGGCAGGAGCAAAGAAGTGATCTCAGGCTGAGGAAAGCAAAGCTTCAAGAAAAGTGCGACTGAAGTTGCACGCAAAAAAACAAAAAAATCGGTCGAATCAAGATTCTTGACCAAGCAATTAAAGAAACAAGTAAGTTAAAAACTTAGTTTTTGATTTTATTGGAATTGAATATTACGGTTGAGTAAACGCGCGCAAGAGAACGGCGTTGAAGATGTAATTAACAACAACCAAGCGAACAAAAACGAAAAATTTTTGTAAATTAACAATGAGAAAGGCAAAGCCAAAGAAAACGGTAGTGTTACCCGATCCTGTATTCGGTGATGTAAGAGTATCAAAATTCGTGAATCACCTTATGTATGATGGCAAGAAGAATACATCGTACACTATTTTCTATACAGCGTTAGAGACTGTGAAGACTAAGCTTCCTAATGAGGAGAAGACAGCTCTCGAGATTTGGAAGAAAGCATTGGAGAACGTGACTCCACAAGTAGAGGTAAAATCACGTCGCGTGGGTGGTGCCACATTCCAGGTTCCTACTGAGATCCGCCCCGATCGTAAAGAGTCGATATCAATGAAAAATCTCATCCTTTTCGCCCGCAAGCGTGGTGGCAAGACAATGGCCGACAAGCTCGCTGCAGAGATTGTAGATGCCTACAATGAGCAGGGTGGTGCTTTCAAGCGCAAAGAAGATATGCACCGCATGGCAGAGGCTAACCGTGCATTCGCACATTTCAGATTCTAATTGATAACTCACAAAGATTTTAAGAATGGCTACAATAGACGCAAAACTTCAATTTACGCGTAACATCGGTATCATGGCTCACATCGATGCCGGTAAGACCACTACTTCGGAGCGCATCCTGTTCTACACCGGATTGACTCACAAGATTGGTGAGGTGCACGATGGTGCAGCAACCATGGACTGGATGGAGCAGGAGCAGGAGCGTGGTATCACAATCACCTCGGCTGCTACCACTACATTCTGGAAGTATAACGACCAAAAGTATAAAATCAATCTAATCGACACTCCGGGACACGTTGACTTCACAGTGGAGGTAGAGCGTTCGCTCCGCGTGCTCGATGGTGCTGTTGCTACTTTCTGTGCCGTAGGTGGTGTTGAGCCTCAGTCGGAGACTGTATGGCGTCAGGCCGATAAATATAATGTGCCTCGCGTGGGCTACGTGAACAAGATGGACCGTTCGGGTGCCAACTTCTTCGAGGTAGTTCGCCAGATGAAGGAGGTGCTTGGTGCCAATCCTTGCCCAATCCAGGTGCCAATCGGTGCTGAGGAGACATTCAAGGGCGTAGTTGACCTCGTGAAGATGAAGGCTCTCTTCTGGCACGATGAGACTATGGGTGCTGAGTATAGCGTTGAGGAGATTCCTGCCAATATGCTTGCTGAGTGCGAGGAGTGGCGCGACAAGATGCTTGAGACCATCGCCGAGTTTGACGATGACTTGATGGCTAAGTATTTCGACGATCCTTCTACTATCACTGAAGATGAAATCAAGCGTGCGCTTCGTGCAGCTACATTGAAGATGGAGGCAGTGCCTATGCTTTGCGGTTCTTCGTTTAAGAACAAGGGCGTTCAGACACTTCTCGATGCCGTTTGTGCTTATCTGCCAAGCCCCGAGGATACCGACGTAGTTGAGGGTCACGCTATGGGCGACCCCGACACTAAGGTAACCCGCCGTCCGGTATTTGAGGATCCTACTTGTGCACTTGCATTCAAGATTGCAACCGACCCGTATGTAGGTCGTCTCGTATTCTTCCGCGTTTACTCAGGTAAGATCGATGCAGGTAGCTATGTGCTCAATTCGCGCTCGGGCAAGAAGGAGCGTATATCTCGCTTGTTCCAGATGCACTCAAATAAGCAGAACCCGATGGAAAGCATCGGTTGCGGTGATATCGGTGCCGGCGTAGGTTTCAAGGATATCCGCACCGGTGACACACTCTGCGATGAGAATGCACCTATCGTGCTTGAGTCGATGGACTTCCCCGATCCTGTGATTGGTATCGCCGTAGAGCCTAAGACTCAGAAGGACCTCGACAAGCTCGGCGTAGGACTCCAGAAGCTTGCAGAGGAGGATCCAACCTTCCGTGTACAGACCAACGAGGAGACCGGACAAACCGTTATCTCGGGTATGGGTGAGCTTCACTTGGACATCATTATCGACCGTCTGCGCCGTGAGTTCAAGGTAGAGTGCAACCAGGGTCGTCCGCAAGTATCATATAAGGAGGCAATCACGAAGCCGGTTGAGCTGCGTGAGGTATTCAAGAAGCAGACCGGTGGTCGCGGTAAGTTTGCCGATATCATCGTGCGCGTGGAGCCTGTAGATGAGGGCTTCGAGGGCAACCTTCAGTTTGTAGATGAGGTGAAGGGCGGTAACATTCCTAAGGAGTTTATCCCCTCAATCCAGAAGGGTTTCACCACAGCAATGAAGAACGGTGTGCTCGCAGGCTTCCCCGTAGAGCACTTGAAGGTGACAGTAATCGATGGTTCGTTCCACCCGGTTGACTCCGACCAGCTTTCGTTTGAGCTTTGTGCAATCCAGGCATTCAAGAAGGCATCAGAGCAGGCACGTCCTGTACTTCTCGAGCCTATCATGAAGGTAGAGGTGGTAACACCTGAGGAGAGCATGGGTGACGTGATCGGTGACCTTAACAAGCGTCGCGGTCAGGTAGAAGGTATGGAGTCGAGCCGTAGCGGTGCCCGCATCGTTAAGGCAAAGGCACCTCTTGCCGAGATGTTCGGTTATGTGACTGCATTGCGTACTATCACATCGGGACGTGCAACTTCTACAATGACGTTCTCGCACTATGCAGAGGTAAGCACATCGATTGCCAAGGCAGTACTCACAGAGTGCCAGGGACGTGTGGATTTATTGAAGTAAATGAAAAAAGTAATCATTAAAAAAATATGAGCCAAAAAATCAGAATCAAATTAAAATCTTACGATCACAACTTGGTTGACAAGTCGGCTGAGAAGATTGTTAAGACTGTGAAGGCTACAGGTGCAGTGGTAAGTGGACCAATTCCACTTCCCACTCACAAAAGAATCTTCACTGTGAACCGCTCGACCTTCGTAAACAAGAAGTCGCGCGAGCAATTCCAACTTTCGTCGTTCAAGCGTCTTATCGACATCTACAGCTCAACAGCAAAGACCGTAGATGCATTGATGAAGCTTGAGCTTCCGAGCGGAGTAGCAGTAGAGATCAAGGTGTGATAGACCGTGCCTGATAGACTTTAGAGAATTAAACAAAGTGATCAAAGAACAAATTAAAAATTAAAGAGAAATGCCAGGATTATTAGGAAAGAAAATCGGAATGACATCCGTATTCAGTGCCGACGGTAAGAATACACCGTGCACTGTTATCGAAGTAGGTCCTTGTGTAGTTACTCAAGTGAAAACAGTGGATACCGATGGCTATGAAGCGCTTCAGCTCGGCTTCGTTGAGAAGAAGGAGAAGCACACTACCAAGCCTGAGGCAGGACACTTCAAGAAAGCAGGAGTAGCTCCGCAAAGATACTTGGCCGAGTTCAAAGACTTTGACGGCGAATACAAGCTGGGCGACACAATTAAGGTAGATACCTTGTTTGCCGACGGAGATTTCGTAGATGTAATCGGAATCTCGAAGGGACATGGCTACCAGGGTGTCGTAAAACGTCACGGATTCGGTGGTGTAGGACAATCAACACACGGACAGGACGACCGCTTGCGCGCGCCGGGTTCTATTGGCGCATGTTCATATCCTGCCAAGGTGTTCAAGGGAATGCGTATGGCAGGTCACATGGGAAGTGACCGCGTGACTGTTGAGAATCTTCGTGTTATTAAGGTGCTTCCTGAGAACAACCTTCTCCTCGTGAAGGGTTCGATTCCGGGAGCAAAAAATTCAATCGTTCAAATCATTAAGTAATGGAATTAGCAGTATATAATATAAAAGGAGAAGACACCGGCAAGAAGGTGACCCTCAATGATGCAGTATTTGCTATTGAGAATGTGAACGAGCACGTAGTATATCTCGACGTAAAGCAATTCCTTGCTAACCAGCGTCAGGGTACACACAAGTCGAAAGAGAGAAGCGAGGTATCGGGAAGTACACGCAAGCTTGGCCGCCAGAAAGGTGGAGGTGGTGCACGTCGTGGTGACATCAACTCACCGGTATTGGTAGGTGGAGGCCGTGTGTTTGGCCCGCGTCCACGCAACTACAGCTTCAAGATCAACAAGAAGATGAAGGATCTTGCACGTAAGTCGGCTCTCACTTCAAAGGCAGCAGAAGGACAGATTATCGTGGTGGAAGACTTCACATTTGAGGCTCCTAAAACTAAAGAATTCGTAAAGTTTGCTAATAATCTTAAAATTGCAGACAAGAAATCGCTTTTGGTTTTAGCAGGTCAAAATAAAAACGTATATTTGTCGGCTCGAAATATTCAGAACGTGAATATCATGACTGCCTCGCAGCTCAACACTTATTCAATCCTTAACAACAAGGTGATAGTGATGGCTGAGAGCGCAGTTGAAGTTGTGAATAATTTTTAATGAAAAAGGAGGACTAAGAATATGGATATAATGATTAAACCCGTAGTAACAGAGAAGGCTAACGCAGTGAGCGAGAAGCTTAACCGTTATACATTCAAGGTTTCTCCGAGTGCCAACAAGTTCCAGATCAAGTCGCTCGTAGAGAGCCTCTACGGCGTGAAGGTGACTTCGGTCAATACGATGAACTATGATGGCAAGCGCAAGCAGCGCTACACCAAGTCGGGCATCATCTCCGGCAAGGTAGCCGCCTTCAAGAAGGCAGTAGTGACACTTGCAGAAGGCGAAACTATAAACTTTTATAGCAATATATAATTAAGAAATGGCAGTAAGAAAATTGAAGCCCACAACACCGGGGCAAAGACACAAGATTATTGGTGTATTTGATAACATCACTGCACGTACACCAGAGAAATCTCTTACAGTCGGCAAGAAGTCAACCGGCGGCCGCAACAACGAGGGACACCGCACAATGCGCTACCTCGGCGGTGGCCACAAGCGCAAATATCGCTTCATCGACTTTAAGAGAACGAAAGACGGTGTGCCAGCTGTAGTAAAATCAATCGAGTACGATCCTAACCGCTCGGCACGAATCGCACTTCTTTACTACAAGGATGGCGCTAAGGCTTATATTATCGCACCCAACGGACTTGAAGTTGGCTCTACAGTAGTAAGCGGACCCGATGTAGCACCTGAAGTAGGTAATGCACTTCCGCTTAGCAAGATACCTGTTGGTACTTTAATTCACAACATTGAGCTTCGTCCGGGGCAGGGAGCATTCATGGCTCGCTCGGCCGGTACATTCGCTCAGTTGACTTCGAGAGAAGGAGATTATGCTATTGTCAAATTACCTTCGGGAGAGACTCGCAAGATCCTTGCAGCATGCAAGGCCACAGTGGGCGTAGTAGGAAACAGCGACCACGCACTCGAGCGCTCAGGTAAGGCAGGACGTTCACGCTGGCTCGGACGTCGCCCTCACAACCGTGGTGTAGTAATGAACCCGGTTGATCACCCAATGGGTGGTGGTGAAGGCCGTCAGTCGGGAGGACATCCACGTTCGCGCAAGGGCTTGTACGCTAAGGGCTTGAAGACACGTCGTCCGAAGAAGCAGTCTTCAAAGTATATAATTGAAAGAAGAAAGAAGTAATTTGATTAATTGCAAATAAAACTATGAGTCGATCATTAAAAAAAGGCCCATATATCAGTGTAAAGCTGGAAAAGAAGGTAGCCGCAATGGAAGAGAGCGGAAAGAAATCGGTAATCAAGACATGGTCTCGTGCATCGATGATTTCTCCTGACTTTGTAGGACACACTTTCGCAGTGCACAATGGTAATAAGTTCATTCCCGTGTATGTTACAGAGAACATGGTAGGACACAAGCTCGGCGAGTTTGCACTCACCCGCACCTTCCGTGGACATGGTGGTAACAAGAAGAAATAATCAGGGCCCGGGATAAAAATTTTCTGACAAAAAAAGAATTAAAATACAATGGGTAAAAGAAAAAGAGAATCAGCCGAATTGATTAAGGCAACTCAGAAGACACTCAGCTTCGCAAAGCTGAAGAATGTGCCTTCTTCACCACGCAAGATGCGCCTTGTAGCCGACATGGTGCGTGGCAAAGAGGTGTTTAAGGCTCTGGGCTTGCTTAAATTCTCCAATAAAGAAGCTGCTGCCAAGGTAGAGAAGCTGTTGCGCTCAGCAATTGCCAACTGGGAGCAAAAGAATGAAAGAAAAGCTGAGAATGGCGAGCTTTATGTGAAGACCATTTTCGTAGATTGCGCTCCGATGCTCAAGCGCTTGCGCACAGCACCACAGGGACGTGGCTACAGAATCCGTAAACGCTCTAACCATGTAACTTTGTTCGTGGATACAATTGAAAAAAATAACGATTAACAAGACGCATAACGATGGGACAGAAAGTTAACCCTATAAGCAATCGCTTAGGAATCATCAGAGGTTGGGATTCCAACTGGTATGGTGGAAAGAATTACGGTGATACTTTGCTTGAGGACAGCAAAATCCGCAAGTATCTTAGCGCGCGTCTTGCCAACGCAAGTGTATCACGCATTATAATTGAGAGAACTCTTAAACTTGTGACTATCACAGTGTGCACCTCACGCCCCGGTATGATTATCGGTAAGGGTGGCCAAGAAGTTGACAAGCTTAAAGAGGAGTTGAAGAAGGTGACCGACAAGGATGTTCAGATCAACATCTACGAGGTTAAGCGCCCCGAGCTTGATGCAGAAATCGTGGCTGCCAACATTGCACGCCAGGTGGAGGGCAAGATTGCCTATCGCCGTGCAGTGAAGATGGCTGTGGCTTCGACCATGCGTATGGGTGCCGAGGGTATCAAGGTGCAGGTGAGCGGACGCTTGAACGGCGCTGAGATGGCTCGCTCTGAGATGTTCAAGGAGGGCCGTACACCGCTTCACACACTCCGTGCCGACATTGACTACGCACTCGTTGAGGCCTTGACCAAGGTTGGTATCATCGGTATCAAGGTGTGGATTTGCCGTGGCGAAGTTTATGGCAAGCGCGACCTTGCACCCAACTTCACAAGCAACGTGAAGGAGGGTCGTGGTAACAACAATGGTGGACCACGCAAAGGTGGTTTCAGAAACAAAAAGAACAATCGTTAATCACACTGACTTGAAATTTACTGAACAATGTTACAACCTAAGAAAGTAAAATATAGAAGACCGCAAAAAGGCGTAAGCAAAGGCTTCGCACACCGCGGTGACCAGCTGGCTTTCGGTTCGTTCGGAATCAAGACACTCCAGACCAAGTGGATCACAGCACGCCAGATTGAGGCAGCACGTATCGCCGTGACTCGCTACATGCAGCGTGAGGGACAAATCTGGATTCGTATTTTCCCCGACAAGCCAATCACAAAGAAGCCTGCCGACGTCCGAATGGGTAAAGGTAAGGGAGCTCCCGAAGGATTCGTTGCTCCTGTTACTCCGGGCCGCATGCTTATCGAAGTAGAAGGCGTAAGCTATGAAATTGCAAAGGAGGCACTCCGCCTTGCAGCACAGAAGCTTCCTGTGACTACCAAGTTTGTAGTACGCCGTGATTATGATGAATCTCAAAATGTCTAAGCGAATTATGAAGAAGGAAGAAATAAAGGAATTAAGCGACAAGGAGCTTAAGGAGCGCCTTGAGGTGGCTGAGAAGGAGTACCTCCAGACGAAGATCAATCATTCGATTACTCCGCTTGATAATCCGTCGAAGATTACAAAAGATCGTCGTATGATTGCGAGAATGAAGACAGAGCTTCGCGCTCGTGAGCTTAAAATTAAGTAATCCCAGCGAAACGAAATGGAAAAGAGAAATTTGAGAAAGGAAAGAGTTGGGGTAGTATCCAGCAACAAGGGTGACAAGACTATCACTGTTACCATCAAGTGGAAGGAGAAGCACCCCATCTATGGTAAGTTTGTCAACAAGACAAAGAAGTACCATGCTCACGACGAGAAGAATGAGTGTAGCGTAGGCGACACTGTTCGCCTGATGGAGACACGTCCGTTGAGCAAAACAAAGAGATGGAGATTGGTAGAAATAATCGAAAAAGTTAAGTAAAAAATGATACAGACTGAAAGCCGATTAACAGTTGCAGACAATAGCGGAGCAAAGGAAGTGCTTTGCATCCGCGTTATGGGTGGTACAGGCCGCCGCTATGCATCGGTAGGTGATGTGATTGTGGTTACTGTGAAGAACGCAATCCCTTCATCGGATGTGAAGAAAGGTACTGTATCGAAGGCAGTGGTCGTGCGTACAAAGAAGGAAGTCCGTCGTGCCGACGGTTCTTACATCCGCTTCGACGACAATGCTTGTGTGTTATTGAACAATGCCGGTGAGCTTCGCGGAACGCGTATTTTCGGACCGGTTGCACGTGAGTTGCGTGCTACCAACATGAAGATCGTTTCGCTCGCACCCGAGGTACTTTAATAATCAATATTGAGAATTAAAAAAGTAATGAGCAAATTGCATATCAAAAAGGGTGACACCGTGATTGTGAATGCCGGTGACGATCGTGGCATGCAGGGCCGTGTGGTTCGCGTGCTTGTGTCGAAGAACAAGGCAGTAGTTGAGGGTGTCAATGTGGTATCGAAGAGTACCAAGCCCAGCGCAAAGCACCCCCAGGGTGGTATCGTGAAGATGGAAGCTCCTATTCACGTGTCGAACTTGAGCCTTATCGACCCTAAGAGCGGCAAGGCAACACGCATCGGACGCCGTGTGAATGAGAACGGAGTAAAAGTACGTTATTCTAAAAAATCAGGAGAGGAGATTAAATAATGAGCGCTATAACCGTAAAGAACGATTATAAGGAGAGAATTGCACCGGCATTGACCAAGCAATTCAATTACACCTCGGCAATGCAGGTTCCACGCCTCTTGAAGATTGTTATCAACGAAGGTCTTGGCGACGCAACAGGCGACAAGAAGATCATCGAGACAGCAATCAACGAGCTCACTGCCATCACCGGTCAGAAGGCTGTGCCGACACTGTCGAAGAAGGATATTTCAAACTTCAAGCTCCGCAAGAAGATGCCTATCGGTGTGCGTGTGACACTTCGCCGCGACCGTATGTATGAGTTTATGGAGCGTTTCATCCGCATCGCGCTTCCTCGTATCCGCGACTTCAAGGGTATCGAGAGCAAGTTTGACGGACGTGGTAACTACACTGTAGGTATTCAGGAGCAGATCATCTTCCCTGAGATCAACATCGACTCAGTGAACAAGATGATGGGTATGAACATCACATTTGTGACATCGGCTCCCACCGACGAGGAGGGTTATGCACTTCTCAAGGAGTTTGGACTTCCATTTAAGAACGCAAAATAAAAACAGATCTTAGACTATGGCAAAAGAATCAATGAAAGCCCGTGAGGTGAAGAGAGCAAAGCTCGTTGCAAAGTATGCAGCCAAGAAGGCAGCGCTCAAGGCAGCCGGCGACTATGAGGCTCTTCAGCTCATCCCTAAGAACGCGAGTGTAGTGCGCCTGCACAACCGCTGCAAGCTCACCGGACGTCCAAAAGGCTATATGCGCCAGTTTGGAATCTCACGTATCCAGTTCCGCGAGATGGCATCACAGGGTTTGATTCCGGGAGTAAAGAAGGCAAGCTGGTAATCGGCTGTGCACAGAATCCCAGAATTTTCAACAAGGAATTTTTGAGACAATTATAAATTAACATTAGTATTAAATATTGTTCGGTATCGGCCTTGCGCCGAGAGCAATCGAGGTGAGGGGTACCGACACTGAATCAATTTAAACAATTTTTTATCTGACAAGATTGAGGAATGCGATCAAGGCTCAGCACAGAGTCGTTGAAATCCCTTCTTCAAAACTGAAAAAGGAGATTACAAAAATCCTTTTCGAGCAGGGCTACATCCTTAACTACAAGTTTGTAGAGGGTGAGAGCAATCCTGCAGGCACTATCAAGATAGCCCTGAAGTATGATCCGGTTGACAAGGTGAGCGCCATCAAGTGCTTGACACGTGTGTCGCGTCCGGGTCTTCGTCAGTACACAGGCTACAAAGACATGCCGAGAGTATTGAATGGTTTAGGAATCGCCATCGTATCTACTTCGAAGGGTGTCATGACCAACAAGGAGGCCAAGGCACAGCAAGTAGGTGGTGAAGTATTGTGTTACATTTATTAAAAAGGAGGTACCATTATGTCAAGAATAGGAAAATTGCCAATCGTGATACCTGCCGGTGTAACAGTGACGGTAAAAGATAACGTAGTGACAGTGAAAGGCCCGAAGGGTGAGCTCAGCCAGTCGATTAATCCCGACTTGACCATAGAGCAGGCCGACGGACACCTCACAGTATCTCGCCCCAGCGACGACCGCGAGCACCGCGCACAGCACGGTCTCTATCGCGCATTGATCCACAACATGGTAGTGGGAGTGAGCGAGGGCTACAAGAAAGAGATGGAATTGGTTGGTGTGGGTTACCGTGCAACATCAACAGGACAAGTTCTGGAACTTGCATTAGGTTATTCACATGCTATATATATCAAGCTTCCTAAGGAGGTGAAGGTAGAGGCAAAGACAGAGCGTAACAAGAACCCGCTCATCATCCTCGAGTCGAGCGACAAGCAGCTTCTCGGCCAGATTTGTGCCAAGATTCGCTCACTCCGCAAGCCTGAACCTTACAAGGGCAAGGGTATTAAGTTTGTCGGCGAGGTTATTCGTCGTAAATCAGGTAAAACGGCATCTGCCAAATAATTAATTTGACGATCATGACAACGAAGAAAGAAAGAAGAATTAAAATCAAGACACGTATTCGTGGTAAGGTCTCTGGTAGTGCCGAACGTCCTCGTATGAGCGTGTTCAGAAGCAACAAGCAGATTTATGTACAGCTTATCGATGATGTAGCCGGCCGCACATTGGTTTCGGCTTCGTCGAAAGGCATTGAGGAGGGAACAAAGAGCGAAATCGCTGCCAAGGTGGGCGAGCTTGTAGCCAAGAAGGCAATCGAGGCAGGCTACACCACAGTGGTATTCGACCGCAATGGTTACTTGTTCCATGGTAGAGTTAAATCATTGGCCGATGGTGCCCGTAACGGAGGACTTAAATTTTAAGAGAAATTATGGCAAAGAGAAATAACAGAGTAAAGACTACAAACGATATCGAGCTTAAAGATCGCTTGGTTGCCATCAACCGTGTAACTAAGGTTACTAAGGGTGGTCGCACATTCACTTTTGCTGCTATCGTGGTTGTAGGAAATGAGAATGGTATTATCGGCTATGGCCTTGGAAAGGCTAATGAGGTTACGGCTGCTATCGCCAAGGGTGTGGAGGCAGCAAAGAAGAACCTCATCAAGGTTCCGGTACACAAGGGCACTATTCCTCACGAGCAGGCTGCCAAGTTTGGCGGTTCGCGCGTAATCCTTAAGCCTGCATCGCAGGGTACCGGAGTGAAGGCCGGTGGTGCAATGCGTGCCGTGCTTGAGAGTGTCGGCATCACCGACGTGCTCTGCAAGTCGAAGGGTTCATCTAACCCGCACAACCTTGTGAAGGCAACATTTGCCGCTCTTGATGAGATGCGTAGCCCGGCTACTATTGCTCAGAATCGCGGTATTTCAATGGACAAAGTGTTTAACGGTTAATAATCAGAAAGTACATCATGGCAACAATAAAGATTAAGCAAGTAAAAAGCAGAATTAACTGTCCGGCTGTACAGAAGAGAACCCTCGACGCTCTTGGACTGAGAAAAATGAATCATGTGGTGGAGCACGAGAACACTCCGGCCATCATGGGAATGGTAAACGCTGTTCGTCACCTTGTGAAGATTGTTGACTAATCAAAAATTAGGACGGACACTTAAATAAAACGAAACTACGATATGGATTTAAGTAATTTGCAACCCGCTGTTGGTTCAAACAAGAAAGGTAAGCGCATTGGCCGCGGTGCCGGTTCGGGAAAAGGCGGAACATCAACTCGCGGTCACAAGGGAGCGAAGTCACGCTCAGGTTATTCAGCAAAGGTAGGCTTCGAGGGCGGACAGATGCCATTGCAGCGTCGCGTGCCGAAGTTTGGCTTTAAGAATCACTTCCGCGTGGAGTATAAGGCCGTTAATCTCGACGTTATCCAAGCAGTTGCTGAGGCAGCCGGCTTGACTAAGGTAACTGTAGCCGACCTGGTAGCTGCCGGAAAGGTACGCAAGAACCAGCTCGTGAAGGTTCTTGCCAACGGAGAGCTTACAGCAAAGCTTGAGGTAGAGGCAAACGCTATCTCGAAGAAAGCAGAAGAGGCTATCACAGCCTTAGGTGGTACATTCCAAAAAATTTAATTAGATGAAGTTTATTGAAACTGCAAAGAATATTTGGAAGATTGAGGATTTGCGGAAACGAATCACAATAACAGTCTTGTTGGTACTCGTATATCGACTGGGTTGTTATGTGGTTCTTCCGGGAATCAGTCCTTCCGAGATCGATGCTTTGAGAAACTTTGCAAGCGGTGGCTTGATGCAGCTGCTCGACATGTTTGCCGGTGGTGCATTCTCTCAGGCTTCGATTTTCGCGCTTGGAATCATGCCTTATATCACGGCCTCAATCGTAATCCAATTGCTCGGTATGGTGCTGCCTTCGTTCCAGAAGATGCAGCGCGAGGGCGAGAGCGGACGTATGAAGCTCAATCAGTACACTCGTTATCTCACAGTGTTGATTCTGCTTCTTCAGGGTCCTGCCTACTTGGTGAATCTGCAGGTGCAGGTAAACTCGGCAGGTGGCGCAGCACACTTCGGATTTTGGACAACTGCTTATCTCACTGTGATTCTTGCAGCCGGCTCAATGTTTATCATGTGGCTGGGTGAGAAGATCACCGATAAGGGTATTGGCAACGGTATCTCGTTCATCATCCTTGTGGGTATTATTGCCCGCTTCCCCGGGGCACTCGTACAGGAGTTCACAAGCCGCTTGACCACCGCACAGGGAGGTCTGGTGATGTTCCTCGTGGAGATCGTACTTCTTTTCGCTGTGATTGCAGGTGCAATTCTCTTGGTACAGGGAACACGCAAGGTGCCCGTACAGTACGCAAAACGCATTGTGGGCAACAAGCAGTATGGCGGTGCACGCCAGTATATACCATTGAAGGTGAATGCCGCCGGTGTGATGCCAATCATCTTCGCTCAGGCGATTATGTTTATTCCTATCACACTTGCCGGATTTGGAGCAAATGCCAATGCAGAGGGCTTCTTCGCAAGCTTTGCCCGCACTTTCTCTGATATTCATGGATTCTGGTATAACGTTGTTTACTTCATCATGATTGTAGCGTTCACCTATTTCTACACTGCAATCACAGTGCGTCCCACCCAGATGGCCGACGACATGAAGCGCAACAACGGATTTATCCCCGGAATCAAGCCCGGAAAGAAGACAGCCGAGTATCTCGACTCTATCATGTCGAGAATCACATTCCCCGGTTCAATCTTCTTGGGATTTGTGGCAATCATGCCTGCCTTTGCCAATGTGTGTGGCGTGAACCAGCAGTTCGCCCAGTTCTTTGGAGGAACATCATTGCTGATTCTCGTGGGTGTAGTGCTCGACACATTGCAGCAGATTGAAAGTCACCTGATGATGCACCACTACGATGGACTCATGAAGTCGGGCAAAATCAAGGGACGCACCACAGGTAGCGGATATTAATTGAAAAGAAACGATTAAAAGCTGACAAGCAATATAGGAGGAAAGCAAACAGATGATTTATCTGAAGACTGATGAGGAAATCGAACTGCTGCGAGCAGCCAACCAGATAGTTGCCCGCACCCTTGCCGAAGTAGCAAAAGTGATTGCACCGGGCGTGACAACACTGAAGCTTGATACTATAGCCGAGGAGTACATTCGCTCACAAGGTGCGGTGCCCGGATTCAAGGGATACGGCGGTTTTCCAGGAACACTCTGTGTATCGGTCAACGAGAATGTCGTTCACGGCATACCTTCTAACTACGCACTGCGCGAGGGTGATATAGTGTCGGTTGACTGTGGAGCCGTGAAAGACGGCTACAACGGTGACAGCACCTACACCTTCTGCGTGGGCGAGGTCGATGAAGAGGTGAAACGCCTTCTTCGCACGACTAAGGAATCGCTCTACATAGGCATTGAGCATGCCGTGGAGGGCAACCGCATAGGCGACATAGGCCATGCAATCCAGGAATACTGCGAGAAGCGTGGCTACGGCGTAGTTCGCGAGATGTGTGGGCACGGAGTGGGGCGCAAGCTCCATGAAGACCCCGACGTACCGAACTATGGTCGCAAGGGCACCGGTCCGCTCATCAAGAACGGAATGGTGATAGCGATAGAGCCCATGATCAACATGGGAAGCAAGAACATAGTGATAGAGCGTGATGGCTGGACCACACGCACCAAGGACCGCAAGCCCTCGGCACACTATGAGCACACTATCGCGATACACCACGGCAAGCCCGATATTCTCTCGTCGTTCCAGTATGTGGAAGAGGTTCTTGGAGATAGATCAATTTAATTTCTTAACCGCATAGATTTTTATATGGCTAAACAGACCGCTATCGAACAAGACGGAGTAATCGTGGAGGCATTATCGAATGCCATGTTCCGCGTGGAGCTTGAAAACGGACATGAAATCACCGCCCACATCTCGGGCAAGATGCGCATGCACTACATCAAGATTCTCCCCGGCGACAAGGTTAAAGTAGAGATGTCGCCCTACGATCTCTCAAAAGGAAGAATTGCTTTTAGATACAAATAAAAATTATAAAATAT
>ERZ1032130.65-NODE-65-length-32033-cov-12.635093_pt1 | contig 32033 bp, 36 predicted proteins | sample MGYA00517879_ERZ1032130 | MGnify/ENA primary metagenome ERZ1032130 (study PRJEB33719, sample SAMN04262597) | wastewater metagenome | biome: rural village; feature: animal feces; material: feces | host: Bos taurus | place: El Salvador | collected 2012-01-31 ...
GAGATCTACACTCTTTCCCTACACGACGCTCTTCCGATCTTAAGATATGGAACTGGATCTGCCGAAGAATGTGGTCTACGATATCGCACTGACGATAGAAGAATAAGAAAAAATCCAGCCGGTTTCGGCTGGATTTTTCTGTTAATATTCTGTCATCTTCCTTACGCACTCATTGCAGACATTTTTTCTGCGGTAAGAGATCAGACTCCGGGATGAGCCGCAGAAGACGCAGGCCGGCTCAAATTTTTGCAGGATGATACGGTCATTCTCCATGTAGATTTCCAGTTCATCCCGCTCGGCGATGTCCAGCGTGCGGCGCAGTTCAATGGGCAGAACAATTCTGCCAAGCTCATCTACCTTACGGATAATTCCCGTAGACTTCATTGCACCCAGCCCCCTTATGTATGTTTCGTCTTTATCGACTTAATGTTTTTATCATTATAATAGCTAACCTTCTTCGTGTCAAATGCTTTTTGCGAAAAAATGCAGGTTTTGTTGAAAATATCCATACCTTTTTCTGATTTTTAAGCATACAGTACACCAAAAGGAGGCGTTTGCATGGTAATGAGCTGGATATGGACCGGCATTGCCGCCGTCAGCATCCTCTGCGCTACCCTCACCGGGCGGGGGAGCGCACTGGCGGCTGCGATTCTGCAGGGAGCCCAGGCAGGCATCACACTGGCCATCTCCATGGCAGGAGCGGTATGCCTTTGGACAGGGCTTGGCAGACTGATGGAAGCTGTAGGACTGACGCAGGCCCTGTCCCGCCTGCTGCAGCCCCTGCTCCACAGAATTTTCCCCTCCACCAAAGAAGACGCGCTTCTCGCCGGAGACCTGAGCGCCAACATCTGCGCCAATTTTCTGGGTCTTGGCAACGCAGCCACTCCTATGGGCATCCGTGCTGCCCGGCGATTGCGAAAAGATGACACCGCCTCCGATGAACTTTGCAGGCTCATCGTACTGAATACCGCCTCCATCCAGCTGATCCCCGCCAATGTGGCAGCCATCCGGTCAAGCCTTGGCTGCGCCGCTCCCTTTGATATTCTCCCGGCGGTTTGGATCACCAGTCTTCTGTCTGCGGGACTTGGGGTGACTGCGGCAGTGCTTTTGGGGAGGGTCTGGCAAGCTTGACCGATTATATCGTTCCTTTGATTTTGCTTTTCACCAGCGCACTGGCCTTACGGAAACGGGAAAATGCCTACGCGCTGATGCTGGAAGGTGCCGCCGACGGCTTGAAGCTGATGGTTTCCATTCTCCCTGCTCTGGTTTTCCTTCTGACCGCTGTCCATATGCTCCGGGCCTCTGGTGCCGCGGAAATCCTGAGCCGCTGCTTTGCGCCCCTGTTCTCCCTCTTCGGTATTCCTCCGGAAACGGCCCTTCTGGTATTTATCCGTCCCATCAGCGGCAGCGCTGCTCTTGCTGTAGGAGCCGAACTGATGGCCGAATACGGAGTGGATTCCCTTATCGGCCGCACCGCTGCCGTAATGCTGGGTTCCACAGAGACAACCTTCTACACCATCAGCGTCTACTTCGGTGCCGCAGGCATCCAGAAAACCCGCTATACCATCCCCGCCGCCCTCTTTGCAGATCTGGTGGGCTTCACCATGGCCAGCTGGACCGTAAAATTGTTTTTCTAAAAAGGCCTTCCCCTTTGGGGAAGGTGGCAGGCCAAAGGGCTGACGGAAGAGGGCAATACCATTTCGCCCGACTGCCAGCAGTATCGGCGCAAATCTGCCGCACCTCTCCCACCCCCTACGGGGGCACTCTCCCCAGAGGGGAGGGCTTTTTCAAAAAGGCGCACCCCAGTGGGGTGCGCCTTGGCATTTATTCTTCCGCTGTATTCCCTTCCACCTGCTTGGCGGCACTGCTTCTTCTGCGGCGACGGCGGCGGGGACGGGAGGCATTGTCCTCGGGATCGGCCTTTTCCGCCCGGCGGGCGTAAGCCTCGGCAGCCTCGGAGCTGGCTTCATAGGTCAGACGGCTGACCCGCACCAGACCGTCAGGCTGCGTGGACAGCCGCACACGAATCAGGAATTTGCCATCCGCCGGGCAGGTTGCCAGGTCCATATACCGATGACCGGGCTGAGCAAACCACCGGGAACCCAGCATTCTGCCGCCGCAGACGGGACAAAGATTTTCTTCTCCAGCCATGGCGCTCAAAGCGGAACGCTTATCCGTATAGTCGTAGAATACCTTCCGGGCAATACAGCCGGGCAGTTCTGCACCGTGGAAGCCGTTTTCATGGCTCTTCAGGGCCTCATCATACTCTACGGCACCCTTTTTCAGGTCCAATCGGGCACAGATCAGCGCTGTGTGATAAGCATCCCCCAAAGCATCGTGGGCAGGCCGGGTGGCTTCGATTCCGAAAATCTCCATAGCGGTCTTCAGTGCCTTCTGGGAATTGGAGCCATCGGTCTGGGCATTGAAGATCATCTGGGCATTGTACCACTTTTCGGTAAAGTCCGTATTCAGTTCAAACAGCTGCAGATTTTCCCGCAGGATGCCGATATCATCAAAGCCCCAGGTCAGGAACACAATACCCTCGCCGCACCACTGCTGAAACTGCTCGATGGCCTCCGGGAAGGGCACCCCCTCCTCCCGCAGCTGGCTCTCCTTGATACCGGTAAGCTTGCTGACCCGGCGGTTCAGGTGCCGGTAATATTTGGGCTTTATCATGATCTGGAACTCATCCGTCACCTGCTGGTCCTCCGTCACCCGGACGGCACCGATCTGGATGATCTCGCCCCGGATCTGAACCGGCAGCACCTTCTTGGCAGAAGGAGACCCGGGCCAGGGCTGATTCCATTCCATATCCATTACGATATAATTCATTGTGAAAACCTCTGCGTCACATAATACTATCTAATATCATAACACATAACAGCCCCTTCTGTAAACCCAAAGTTTGGTTTACAGCGGAAATTATCGGTTACCAGTCTGTCCTGCGTAAAAAAGCCGGACAGTTTCCTGTCCGGTTCTGACTGCTGAAAAAAGCTTCGCAGAATTTGCCGCGTAAGCGGCAAACCTATTCAAATCGTTTTCGGCCGCGGCGTGTACGTGGACGAAAACACCGCTCAGGCTGCAAGTGTGGAATTTGTTCGTCTTCGATAAACAAATTATGCACGCAGCAGACTGCAGAAAACCGTTGAAAAGCCCCAAAGGGGATTTTCGACGGTCTGAGCCGGACAGTGACCTGTCCGGCTTTGGTGCGCATATATTATTCGATACGGGCCTTGACATAGCCCTCCAGGAAGTCTGCGGTTTTCTCAATACCCAGCTTGCTGGAATCCACCACCAGATCATAGTTGGCGATATCGCCCCACTCTTTTTCGGTATGGTAGTTGTAGTAATGAGCCCGCAGGCGGTCTGTCTGATTGATGTACTGACGGTGGGTCTGATACTTTTCCTGTGGAATATTGGGATACAGCTTTGCGATCCGGGTCTCACGGACGACCATGGGTGCTGTGATGAAGACAGAGATCAGATTGGGATGGTCCCGCAGCACATAGTCCGCGCAGCGGCCTACAATGACACAGGGTCCCTTTTCTGCCAGTCTGCGGATCACATCGGACTGCCATTCAAAGACCTTCTCCCGGTCCAGAATCCCTTCGGGATGGGTCTCGAACCAGTTCCCGGGATTAAACAGGGCTTTCTTGGCCTGCAGGCCGATGTTGGTAAAGCGGTGGGCATTGAGGTATTCATCCATTTCCCGCAGGCGTGCATCGGAAATGTTCTGTTCCTCGGCCACCATGCCCAGAATCGTTTTGTCGTACAGGGGAATTCCCAGCTTCGCTGCCAATGCTTCACCAATGGCCCGGCCTCCGGAGCCATACTTTCTGCCGATCACGATCACATACTGCTTGCTCATGAAGTTCACTCCTTTCCATAACACGAAAAAATCGGACGTTTTTCTGAGAGGGGCGGATGATCTTCTTTCACAATTATCATACCACATCAACAAGTTCTTTGCAACATCTTTGCTAAATTTTATGCATCATTTGCAAAAAGTTAATATTTTCCTGACCCGTAGAAACAAAATATAGGGCGGGGATACCTCCCCGCCCTACGGAATCTATTTCCTTATTTCTCAGATCAGGTCCTTGACCAGTTCCAGAGCAGCTTCGTCTGCAACCAGAGTGAAATCGGGGTGCAGCTGCAGGATGGAGCCGGGAGACTGGGGCTTGATGGGACCAAAGAAGCAGTCCTTGACAGCCTGAGCCTTACCTGCACCGTTGCAGACCAGCAGAACACGCTTTGCCTTCATGATGGAGCCAATGCCCATGGTGTAAGCATGGGTGGGAACATCTTCACGCTTCTCGAAGAAACGCTGGTTGGCATCGATGGTGGAGTCAGTCAGCTTGACATAGTTGGTGCCGTTGACAAACTCGTCGCAGGGCTCGTTGAAGCCGATGTGACCGTTGGGGCCCAGGCCCAGCAGCTGCAGGTCTGCACCGCCGAAAGCATCGATGACAGCATCGTAACGGGCGCACTCAGCAGCGGCATCGGGATTGGTGCCGTCGGGAATGTTGCAGTTTGCCTGATCGATATTCACATGATCAAACAGGTTGGTGCGCATAAAGTAAGCATAGCTCTGGTCATGATCCTTGGTCAGGCCAACGTACTCGTCCAGGTTTACAGTCTTGACCTGGGAGAAATCCAGTTCGCCGGATTCATACTTTGCGATCAGTTCCTTATAAGTACCCACAGGGCTGGAGCCGGTAGCCAGCCCCAGGACACAGTCGGGCTTCAGGTGCACCTGAGCGGCAATGATATTGGCAGCCTTACGGCTGACATCTGCATAGTCCTTTGCTACGATAAGTCTCATGTTGAGGTTCCCCTTTCATTTTGTAAAAGCGTTTTTTGCCATTTTGCATATTTTTATTGTAACACCTTTTCCCCAGGATGTACAGTGTTTTTTTCACCAAATGCAGGGAGGGGGGCATAATCCCGCTCTATATCTTCTGGCCCTGTTTTTCATTTCATTTTTGGTACTGTATTTATTGCCAGTTTTCGCTATAATAACTTCAATCTCAGCAAGGAGGTATCCGTTATGGAACACAAACAACCCATTTCCACCAAAAGAATCGTTCTGACAGCCCTGATGGCTGCTCTTACCATTGTAGGCTCTGCCATCCGCATTACGATGCCCATTGACATTGCCGGCACCACATCTTTTCATTTAGGCAACAGCATGTGTGCCCTTTCCGGCATTCTTCTTGGCCCCTGGCTGGGCGGTCTGGCTGCCGGTCTCGGCTCCTTTCTCTATGATATGACCAACCCCGCCTACATTGACGAAGCCTGGATCACCTTCCTGACCAAGGGTGCCTACGGTCTGTTCCCCGGTCTTGTGATGATGCTTTGGAAGGACAACTGGGGTGTCATTAAGGCAGGCATTGCCGCAGCTTCCGGTGCTGTCGTATATGCCGCAGCTTATCTCGCAAAAACCTACTATTGGAGCGGCCTTCTGAAACACGGTTTGACCCCTGATGCCGCTATGGTCACAGTTTTCAGCAAGATTCCCGCCACCGTTTTCAATGCCGCCGTAGCCATCATTTTCGCCCCCATCCTGGCAGTTGCCATCCGCAAGGCATTGGAAAAGAACCGTCTGTCTTTAAAATAACCCAAACATATGCAAAAAGGGAGAGCTTTCGCTCTCCCGTTTATTTTTTCAATTCCCAGAGGTTGATCTGGCTGGATTTTTCGTACAGCTTCAAATAGCTGTCATAGCGGCTTTTTTCGATTTCTCCCGCTTCAAAGGCCCCCCGGACTGCACAGTCCGGCTCCTTCCGGTGGGAGCAATCGTCAAACCGGCATTTGCCGATATACCTTCCAAAATCCGGGAAAGCATACTGGAGGTTCTCCTTCAGGATCACTTCCATCTGGTCCGTATCAAAGGAGGAAAAGCCCGGCGTATCCGCCACATAGGTATCCTCTCCCAGCCGGAACAGTTCCACATGGCGGGTGGTGTGCCGGCCGCGGCCCAGCTTCTCGGAAACCTCGCCGGTAGCCAATTTCAACTCCGGTGCCAGCCGGTTCAGAATGCTGCTTTTGCCCACACCGGAATTTCCGGTGAAGGCCACCAGCTTACCGGCAATGGCCTGCCGCAGTGCTTCCACACCTTCTCCGGTTTCCGCACTGGTGCAAATGACAGAAAAACCTGCATTTTCATAGATCCGCACCAGATCCACTGCCGGGTCCAGGTCGCATTTATTGACGCAGAGATACACCGGAACCTCCTGGTCACCGGCAATGGCCGCCACCCGGTCAATGAGGTAAGGCTCCGTCACGGGATTGACATTGGCGGCAAAGACCACCAGTGCGTCAATATTCGCCACAGCCGGACGGATAAAACGGTTCTTCCGGGGCAGGATTTTTTCCACCATGCCCTTTCCCTTCTCCACGGTGATTTCCACCATGTCGCCGGTAAGGGGGGAATTTCCCTCCTTGCGGAGGATTCCCCGGGCCCGGCAGGTAATGAGCTTCCCGCCGGTCTGCACATCATAAAAGCCGCTGAGAGAACGCAGGATGCGTCCTGTCTTTCGTTCTGTCATCCCTTACCCTGCCTTTGTCCATTCAATGGTTCTGGTATCGTAATATTCGCCGTCAATGTACAAATCATAGGCAACCAGTCCGCTGCCGGACAGCTTCACAAAGGCGCTGGTAGAGCCCGGTGCCACCATCTTGGAATCCAGCACACTGCTGGTGCCGCCAAGGCACACATCCAGACGGTATTCCTCTTCCCGCTCCGGTACAGAGAAGCTCACGGTCCAGCTTTTTGTTTCCTCCGGAACCGTGGGGATCTGAGGAATGGTAGCTTCCGTGGACACTTCGGTTTCCTGAGGACCTGCACTGTAATGGATAATAACCTCTGAAGACACATCCACATTGTTGCCCTTGCCAACAGACTGATAAACAATCTGACCTGCGGGCTTCTGGCTGTCCACTTCTTCATAACGGACATTGGTAAAGCCCAGCTGGGTCATCAGCTCCTGCGCCCGACCCAGTTCCAGCCCTACCACATAGGGCATGGGTGCCTGCACCACTTCCTTACCGGTACTGATGTAGACATATACCGTTTCGCCCGGCTTCAGCTCCGAACCGGCCGAGGGGTCTGTCCGGGTGACCATACCCGCTTCATAGAGATAGCTGGATTCCTTTTTGGTCAGAGGCTTCAGCCCCTTGTCGACAAGCCATTCGCAGGCTTCCTCCGCCTCGGTGCCGATCAGATTATCCAGCTCCACCTTGGGTGGTTCAGGACCCATGCTGACCGTGATCCAAACATCACTGCCTCTCTGGACTTTTTCGCCGCCCATAGGCTCCTGAAGAATGATCTGACCCTCGGCGTAGTCACTGTATTCCTGTGGCAACAGCCGCAGTTTAAAGTCTTTATGTTTTGCCACCAGGGCCTCACTGTACATCTGGCCTTCCAGATAGGGCACCTCCACGATGTCCTTCTCCTGATTCAGCAGGGCACCGTTAAACAGAGCAATGAGGAAAATCACAATGGCACATACGACCACGGCGCTGCAGATCACGATGGCAGTGGTTGCCACCCGGCTGCGCTCCTCCCGCTTCTTCTGCACCTCGGTCTGGCGGCGCTGCTGAACCCGGCAGATCACATCGGTATCCCGTTCCGGAACGCGCTCTACGACCCGGCGCTGGGCCGTATTGGGACGTACACGCACCGGCTCCTGTACCGGTCGGACACCGGTCTTGGACAGCACCTTCTTTTCTGCCGTGGTCATGGGAATGTGGGCAGTAGGAAGCTTCTGGGTCGCACCATCCAGCAAAGACTGGTATTGGAACTGGATTTCGGGATTCTTCCGAAATTCCTCCATGTCCTGCAGCATTTCCGTTGCGGATACATACCGGTCCCGGATCTCCAGGGACATACCCTTCATAATGATCTGCTCCAGACCGGAAGGGATATTGGGATTGAAGGTTGAAGGCAGCTGCGCGCCGCCGTTGATGTGCTGAATGGCCACAGAAACCGCAGACTCGCCGTCATAGGGAGGCCGGCCAGCCATCATTTCATACATGACCACACTGAGAGAATACAGGTCGCTGCGGTTATCGGTATGACCGCCCTTGGCCTGCTCCGGGGAAATGTAATGGACACTGCCCAAAGCTTCCTTGGTCAGGGTGTTGCTCTTGTTCATCACCCGGGCAATGCCAAAGTCCATCACCTTCACGCTGCCGTTTTTCAGCACCATGATATTGTGGGGCTTGATATCCCGGTGGACAATGCCGCGGCTGTGGGCATGCTCCAGGCCCTTGGCGATCTGCATGGAGAAATGCAAAGTCTCCTTCCAGTTCAGCACGCCCTTCTTTTCCATATACTGCTTCAAAGAAATGCCATCCACCAGTTCCATGACGATGAAGTTGGCACTTTCCGAAGTGGAAACGTCATAAACCTGGACGACATTGGGATGGCTCAGCATGGCTACAGCCTCGCCCTCCGCATGGAAGCGGCGGCGGAATTCCTCGTCCCGGGCAAATTCATCTTTTAGTATTTTGATCGCAACCAACCGGTTCAGCCGATGGCAGCGCGCTTTATATACAACGGCCATGCCGCCGGTACCGATAACCTCAAGGATCTCGTACCGCTGATCCAGCAGCCGTCCAATATATTGATCCATATTCAAGCGTTAAGCTCCTTTCGCACTCTCGGCTTACACCAAGACCAGTACACTGGTCACATTATCCGGCGCACCGCGGTTTTTTGCGATGTTCAGCAGCCGCTGACAGCAGGCCTGCTTGTTGACGCCGTGGACGACTTCAAACAGAATTTCCTGATCGTCCATCAGGTTGCTCAGACCGTCGCTGCACAGCAGCAGGTAGTCGCCCTTGCTGACGGCCTGATGGTAAATGTCGCACATGACCATAGGCTCTGTGCCAATGGCCCGGGTAATAAAGTTCTTTCCGGGATAGCTCTTGGCGGTTTCTGCCGTCAGTTCTCCCCGGTCCACCATGAACTGAACCAGAGAATGGTCCTTGGTGATCTGGCGGATACCGCTGCGGTCAATAAAATAGGCCCGGCTGTCGCCTACGTTGACGACGGTAGCCTTCTGTCTGCGAATCAGGGCTGCCACCATAGTGGTGCCCATTCCGTCAAACTCCTCAAACTGGGCCGCCTGATCGAAGACGGTAAAGTTTGCCAGCTTCACGGCGCTGCGCAGCATCTGATCCACCCGGTCAGACTCCATGGCAGGGCTGTAGCATCGGCGAACTTCCTCTACGAAGACCTCCACTGCCAGCATACTTGCCACATTGCCGGATTTCGCTCCGCCCATGCCGTCGCACACCACACACAGCAGGGTGTTGCTGTCAAGTTCTTCAATTCGGTAAGCGTCCTGATTCTGTTTACGGACGCAGCCAGGATCGGTCAGTCCCCAGCTTTGCATAGGCTCTGCACCTCTCTCGTTTCTCTATGATCTGGGCCGATGGGTTTCACCGGCCTTATTTGCTTTCCTTGATGTGCTTTCTGCGAAGCTGTCCGCAGGAAGCATCGATGTCGCCGCCCAAGGTGCGGCGGACAGTGGCAGTAATGCCGCCGGCTTCCAGTAATTTCTGGAATCTTGCCACTTGTGTCTTGCTGCTGGGCTTCAGAGGACTTTCCTCCACATGGTTCAGCGGGATCAGGTTGAAGTGGGCAGGCAGGCCCTTCATCCGGCTCAGGATCTCCCGGGCATCCTCATCCCGGTCATTGACACCGTCAATCATGGCATACTCAAAATGGATGCGCCGGCTGGTAGCCGCATAATACCGGCGGCAGGCTTCCAGCAGATCCTCAATGGGGTATGCCTTATTCACCGGCATCACCTGATTCCGGATCTCGTTATTGGGACCGTGAAGGGAAATGGCCAGACTGATCTGCAGCTTCTTTGCTGCCAGCTCGTCGATCTTGGGGATCAGGCCGCAGGTACTGAGGCTGATGTGCCGCATGGAGATATTCATGCCGTCGGGACTGTTCACCAACTCCAGGAACCGCATCACATTGTCAAAATTATCCAGCGGTTCGCCGATGCCCATAAGTACAATGCGGGAAATGGGAAGGCCAGAGTCGATCTGGGTAAACAGCACCTCATCCAGCATTTCATAGGGCTCCAGCCGCCGCACCAGACCGCCGATGGTGGAGGCGCAGAAGGCGCAGCCCATGCGGCAGCCCACTTCCGTGGAGATACAGACGGTATTGCCGTAGTTGTAGCGCATCAAAACCGTTTCCACGCAGTTGCCGTCGGACAGTTCCCACAGATATTTGATGGTGCCGTCCTTTTTGGATTCCTGCTTGCGGACCACCTTGGGGGCATGGATGGGATACCGCTGCGCCAGGGTATCCCGCAGGCCCTTGGGCAGGTTGGTCATCTCATCATAGGAACGAACGCCCCTATGGAGCCAGGTGAAGATCTGCTTCGCCCGGAAGGCAGGCTGACCCAGCTCTTTTAATATGTTCGCCAGCTCCGGCTGGGTCAGAGATTTCAGATTCATGCTTTCCTCCGCAGACGGCAGATAAAGAAGCCGTCAGTGTCATGCTCTCCGGGGATCAATGTCAGCATTCCGGTGTCATTTTGCTCAAAAATGGCCGGAAGCGGTAATTTTTCTGTATAGAAATTTGGGGTTTCAGCCAGAAATTTGGAGACGATCTCTTCATTTTCCGACTTCAGCACCGTGCAGGTGGAATACAGCAGCACGCCGCCGGGTTTCACGTAAGCAGCCTGGTTTTTCAGAATCGCCAGCTGCAGCTTGGGAAGCTCTTTCAGTTCCGACAGATTTTTATAGCGGATATCCGGCTTTTTCCGGATAATTCCCAGGCCGGAACAGGGGACGTCAGCAATGACCACGTCCATATTTTCCACCCATTCAGCAACATTTTCGGTTGCATCCTGCTGTCTGGCGGTAATATTGGTCAGGCCCAGCCGCTTTGCGCCGTTTTCAATGAGGGAAGTCTTGTGGGCATGGACATCACAGGATGTGATCTGTCCCTTGCCGCCCATGGCAATTGCCGCCGCAAAGCTCTTTCCTCCCGGTGCGCTGCAGCAATCCAGCACCCGGATATCCTCCTTGGGAAGATCCGCGCACAGGACGCTGAGTTTTGCTGCGGGGTCCTGAACGTAGAATAATCCGTCCTGAAAAGAAGGAAGATTTTCCAGATTCCCTGTGTTGGACAGAACAAAACAGTCTGTCATCCAGTCGTGAGGATGAACGGTAACATGCTCTTTTTCCAGCCGCTTTGCCAGTTCCTCCGCGCTGATGCGCAGGGTATTCACCTGCACTACCGTCTGGGGAGAGGCATTGTTGGCCTGCAGCATAGGCTCCAGCTTCCCCTTGGGCAGATTCGCTTTCAGCAGAGAGATCAGTTCATCGGGATGACTGTAGCGGTCTGCATAGGAGACCGGCTCCTGCAGGCTGCCCTTGGTCCGCACCGCATTTCGCAGCACACCGTTGACCAGGCCGCCGGCCTTGGGATTTTTGCAATATTTTTTCACCAGCGTCACGGATTCGTTCACCGCAGCGCTGTCAGGGATCTTATCCAGTTCGTAAATCTGATACAGGCCCAGATGAAGCACATCCCGCACCACGGGGTGCAGATTGCTTAGCTTGCCTGTCAGCAGTTGTTTCAAATAAAAGTCCAGCTTCTGGCGGTTCTGCAGAACACCGTAGCACAGCCGGGTAGCCAGAGCCGCGTCCCGGCTGTCCAGCCGGTCCCGGTGGATATAGTCCTTCAGAACGCCGTTGGACCAGGCCCCGTCCTTACGGCAGGCCATCAGCGCATTCAGCGCAGTCTCTCTTGCGCCCACGGCTTAGCCTTCCAGGGGATGGCCCCGGAAATAATCGGGAGCCGCCATGCGCTTGCCGCCTTCAGCCTGTAAGGAAATCACTTCCACAGCACCTTCGCCGCAGGCGATCCGCAGACCTGTCTTGGTCAGGCCCAGAATTTCACCGGGCTTGCCGCTGCCCTCGCACAGGCGGGTGGCATGGACCTTGAACTTCTTACCCTGCAGTTCCATGGTGGCAACGGGCCAGGGATGGAGGCCCCGGACATGGTTGTGGACCTGCTGGGCAGTCTTGGTCCAGTCAATGGGGCACATGGACTTATCCAGCATAGGAGCAAAGGTCACATCCTCGGCACACTGGGCGGTGCCGCAGCATTTGTCGCCGCACTTGGCCCGGGTCAGGACCCGGCTTAAGAGGTCCGCGCCCAGAACAGCCAGACGGTCCAGCAGCTCACCGGCAGTCTCATTCTCGCCGATAGGAGTCTTGGCCACATCGATGACATCACCGGCATCCATCTCCCAGACCATATGCTGGGCGGTAACGCCGGTCTCCTTCAGGCCATCCAGCACAGCCCACTGGTAAGGGGCACTGCCCCGGTACTGAGGCAGGATGCTGGCATGGATGTTGATGCAGCCGCAAGCGGGAACATCCAGCACCTTCTGGGGCAGGATGCGGCCATAGGCCACCACGGCGCAGATATCGGGCTGCAAGGAGCGCAGCTGCTCCACAGTTTCCTCCGCCTTGAAATTTTCCGGCTGGAACACGGGGATGTTGTTGGCGATGGCAACCTCTTTTACAGAGGAAAACACCATCTTCATGCCCCGGCCCTTGGGCCGGTCAGGCTGGGTATAGACACCGACCACTTCAAAGCCGTCGGCAATGATCTTCTTCAAACAGGTCGCCGCAATGTCCGGCGTTCCCATAAATACAACGCGCATATTCAGGCCTCCATACATACTGTCATTGCGAACCAGTGCGCACACTGGTGTGGTGACCGAAGGGAATGCCTGTGGTGCAATCTCCCGGAGATTTCGGCGCGCTCAGACCATCGTGGGGATTGCCACGTCGCTTCGCTCCTCGCAATGACAGAAAAACTTATTCTTCGTCGTACTGCAGTTCTTCCTCGGTCAGGTAGCGTTCCATGACCTCGGTATAGACGATGCCATCCAGATGATCCAGCTCATGGCAGAAGCAGCGGCCGATGAGTTCTTCACCCTCAGCCTCGAACCATTCACCATAACGGTCCTGTGCCCGGACCTTGGCATAATAGGGGCGCTTCACCAGGCCATACTTACCGGGCACGCTGAGGCAGCCCTCGGCACCGATCTGCTCGCCATCAGTTTCCACAATGGTGGGATTCACCAGCTCCAGAATGCCCTCACCGGTATCCACGACCACCACGCGGCGCAGAATGCCTACCTGGGGAGCCGCCAGGCCAACGCCGTTGGCATCCAGCATGGTGTCCACCATATCATCCAGCAGCTTGTGCAGCCGCCAATCAAATTTTTCCACCGGCCGGCAAACCTTATGCAGGCTGGGTTCCTTGTCAGTCAAAATTCTGCGCAGTCCCATGTGTAAAACCTCTTTCTTTATTCAAAGCCGTTCACGTCAATAAAGGCGTTGACACCGCGATTTTGTTTATCCTTGCTGAATTCCCGCAGCAGGTGGGCCAGCAGCAGCCGCATACTTTTCGTCATGCGGCACCGCAGCGTCAGCTGATAGCGGAAATGGTAATTTATTTTCGGCACAATGCAGGGGGCAGGCCCCAGCACAGTGCAGGATTCTCCCTGGTAATTTGGCTGCCGCAGGCAGGCATTCAGGCTGTCCCGGAATTTCGCCGCGCCCCGCAGCACTGCTGCTTCCTCCTGTCCCGTCACCGTCACCGTGGCGATATCGCCAAAGGGCGGTGCATTCTGGACCCGGCGCAGGTTGATCTCCAGGTCATAAAAACCGTCATAATTCTGCTGGGCCGCCAGCTTGATGACCTGATGCTCCGGAACCAGCGTCTGGACCACAGCCCGTCCGGGAGTATCGCCCCGTCCGGCACGCCCCACCACCTGGGTCAGCATATTGAAGGTGGTCTCCCCTGCCCGGTAGCCGCCGGTGTAGAGGCTCAGGTCTGCATCCAGGACGCCAACCAGCGTCACATCCGGCAGATTCAGGCCCTTGGCCACCATCTGGGTGCCGATGAGGGTGGGGATTTTCTCCTTCTGGAATCGGTCCAGTATTTTTTCGTGGGTGTTCACGGCGCTGACCGTGTCCGCATCCATGCGGATGGTCTCCATCTCCGGGAAAAGGAAGGCCAGTTCCTCCTGGACCTTCTGGGTACCGGTGCCGATGGTTTTCAGAGGGCCGCCGCAGCTGGGGCAGCGCTCCGGATTTGGCTGGGAATAGCCGCAGTAATGGCACATCAGCCGGTTGTTGGCGCTGTGATAGGTCAGCCGCACGCTGCACCGGGGACACTCCGGGGTCTCCCGGCAGTCCACGCAGACCAGTGCCCGGCTGTTGCCCCGGCGGTTCAGAAGCAGAATAGACTGCTTCCCCGCTTCCCGGGTCTCCATCATGGCATGGCGCAGAGGAACGCTTAAGGACAGGTCATTGCCCATTTTCAGTTCTTCCCGCATGTCCACAATGTCCACTTCGGGAAGGGGCTTTCCGTTAAAGCGCTCCGTTAAGGTATATAAGCGGTAAGTACCGCTTTTGGCCCGGTACATGCTCTCAATAGAGGGGGTCGCAGACCCCAGCAGCACCAGTGCCCTTTCTTTCAGTCCCCGCCAGATGGCCACTTCCTTGGCATTGTAGCGGGGGGTATTTTCGGATTTATAAGAGTGCTCCTGTTCCTCATCCAGAATGATGAGGCCGGGGGTGCAGGGGGCAAACACCGCACTGCGGGTACCCACCACCACTTTGGCTTCTCCGCTGCGGACCCGTTTCCACTGGTCATAGCGCTCTCCCGCAGACAGGCTGCTGTGGAGCACCGCCACCTGTTGGTCAAAGTAGGCCGCCAGCAATCCCAGAAGCTGGGGGGTCAGGGCAATTTCCGGCACCAGAAGCATGGCGCTTTTGCCTGCATCCAGACAGGCCTGGATCAGTTTGATATAGACAGAGGTCTTGCCGGAGCCGGTAACACCGTAAAGCAGTGCCACGCCGGGGGCATCCTCTGCTATCTGCTGCCGCAGGCCATCAAAGCAGTGCTGCTGCTTTTCATTGAGCACCAAAGGACCCTTCAACATTGCAGGTCTGATTTCCCGGCACCGCAGCACGGGCCGTTCCGACAACGTAACATAACCCAGCTTTTCCAGCCGGTTCACGGTGGCTGTGGAAGCGCCGGTGAAATAGCAGAGTTCTTTGACAGAAACGCTGCCCAAACTGCACAGCAGTTCCAGCACCTGCCGCTGCATGGCAGCGGATTTGGGCCGGTGGGAAGCAAACTCCATAGCTTCCTCCGGGGAGGCTGCCAAGGTTGCAATTTTTTCTGTTTTGTCTCCTAATTTCCGCAGAAAATCCGTCTGGGCGGTGATCCACTTTTTCCGGGACAGGTAGGACAGCACATCTTTCAGCGTGTCCTCATCTGGAATCAGATTGTGCAGAGGGGCTTCCTCCGCCTGCCCGCCCAGGCTGTCCAAAAGGTCCAGAACCTCCCGGGCATATTCTTTGCGGATGGGCTTGTCCTGCCAGCTCCGGTCCTCCGTCAGGGAAAAGGTTTCCTTGGACTGAAACCAGAGCCCCGCCGGCAGCATGGCCCGGATGGCATCGTAAAAGGTGCAGAAATACCGTTCCCGCAGGAAAGCCGCCAGACGAAGCTGATGCTCCGTCAGCAGGGGCTGTTCATCCAGAATCCGCTCGATGGGCTTCAGTTTTCCCTCGTCGCCGGCTTCCACCGTCAGGACGATGCCCTCGCTGCGCTTGTTGGCGCGGCCGAAGGGCAGCATCACCCGCTGACCGGGCAGGGCTGCCATTCCCTCAGGAATGCGGTAGGAATAGGGCTTGTCGATGGCAAAATTTGCCGCAGATACCGCAATTTTTGCTATCACACAATCCCCTCCTCGCTTTTTGTCATTGCAAGGAGGCCGTAGGCTGGTTCACAATGACATACAAACTCAATTATTTTAGTTCTTGTATTCGTCCTTCACGGAGCCGGACAGCAGGCCGTCGGCAACTTCCTGAATGGCCAGGGTAACGGGCTTCTCGGGCAGTTCCTCCTGGAAAGCCTCAGCCTCAGCGGCAATCTGGCGGGCGCGGTGAGCCACCACATTCACCAGCAGGTAACGGCTATCCACATTCTTCAGCAAATCAGCAACAGGGGGGTACAGCATAATTTTAATCCTCCAAAATATTATTCAGCAATAATCTTCAAAATCTCATCGGCGCAGCGCTCTGCGTCGTCATTGGTCACAACATGGTCATACCAGGCACTCTGCTCCATTTCCCAATGGGCACGCTCCATCCGCATGGCAATCTGTTCCTCGGAGGTATCGCCGCGGCCGCGAAGGCGGCGTTCCAGTTCCTCCAGAGAAGGGGGCATGATGAACACCAGCACCGCTTCAGGAGCGGACTGCTTCACCTGCTTGGCACCGTTAGGTTCAATGTCCAGCAGCACGGAGCCGTTAGCCATTTTTTCCTCAGCCTGTGCCCGGGGCGTGCCGTAATAGTTGGCAGCGTGGGCATCGTATTCCAGAAATTCCCCAGCGGCGATCATTTCTTCAAACCGCTCTTTCGTCACAAAGTAATAGTGGACGCCATCCACCTCGTTGGGGCGGGGGGCCCGGGTGGTTGCGGAAACGGAGAACCGCAGTTCAGGATGCTTACGCATCATGATACCCAGAACGGTGCCCTTTCCCACACCGGATGCACCGGAAATCACCACAAGTTTGCCTTTGCTCATTCCACATCCTCCTCAATCGGGTCCTGCTTGTCCATCCACCGGGCAGAAATGGTCTCCGTGGGGATGGCGGACAGGATCACATGGTCCGTATCCATCAGAATGACAGCTTTTGTTTTTCGGCCGTAGGATGCATCAATGAGCATTCCCCGGTCCCGGGCTTCCTGGATGACACGCTTGATGGGCGCGGAATCCGGAGCCACGATGGCCAGCAGCCGGTTGGCAGCTACCATACTGCCAAAGCCAATGTTTATCAGTTTCATAAAAGCCTCGATCTTATGAAAGGTAACGTTACCGGGCGGTACCCAATGGTGTACCCTCTATAGCCCGGCTTCGTGCGCATTGTCCGCGGCCACCGGCCGCTTACTCGATATTCTGGGTCTGCTCGCGAATCTTTTCCAGCTCAGCCTTGATATCCACTACGATCCGGGCCAGGCGCACATCGGAGCACTTGGAGCCGGTGGTATTGGCCTCCCGGTTCATCTCCTGCAGCAGGAAGTCCAGTTTCCGGCCAATGGCACCGCCGGTGGTCAGCATCTGGTTCATCTGCTCTAAGTGGCTGCGCAGACGGACAGTTTCCTCATCCACAGCAACCTTGTCCGCAAAGATGGCGGCTTCCGTCAGGATACGGCTTTCGTCGATGGCAGTGTTGGCCAGCACTTCTCTCAGCTTGTTTTCCAGGCGGGTGCGGTAGTCGATAACGGTCTGGCCGTTGCCGGCTTCCACCTGGGCAACCAGCTCCAGAATGGTATTGCCGCGGCTGCGCAGATCGGCTTCCAAAGCCTTGCCTTCGGCAGCGCGCATGGCATCGTAATTGGCCAGTGCCTTGCGAACTACGCTCATCAGGTCAGCAAGCAGCTGCTCCTCGTCCACCTCGGGCTTCTCCACAGTGAAGACCTCAGGCATCCGGGAGATGACGGACACGCTGATATCATCCTGCACACCGTAGTCCGTTACCATCTGCTTCATGGCAGCAAGATAACCCTCCACCATGGCGGCATTCAGGGTGACCTTCACATCTGCAGCGCCCTCGGAGCGGATGGAGATGAACACGTCCACCTTGCCCCGGGAAATGGTAGCCTTTACAGCCTGCTTGACGGCTTCCTCCGCAAAGGACAGGCTCCTGGGGAGCTTGACACTGCAGTCGAGGTAACGGTTGTTCACGGAGCGCAGCTCCACGGTAAATTCTCTTCCGTTTACGGTTTCCACAGCCCGGCCGTAGCCGGTCATGCTCTTAACCATGGTCATGGACCTCTTTTCTCATATTTTGAATCAGGGCATCTGCTGCATAGGCAGTAATGGTATAGCCCAGATTGGTTTTTTTTACCACAAGGCGGTCATACACCACCACAATGGCAACACCCAGCACAAATCCCAGGCAGCCGCCCAAGGTACCGAAGTTGCCGGGCAGCGTTCCCAGCCAGTAGCCCAGGAAGAACAGCACCAGAGGGATCACATACAGCACCACCGCTGCTTTCATGACAGGGCCGGTGGCAGACTCCACCTTCACCAGATCGCCCCGGCTGGCACCGATGGCATTCTGGGCGGTGAAAATCATGGTTTCCTTGGCTGCACCGCAGCCGGAACATTTGTGGCAGTCGCCGGAGCAGGCGCTTTCCCGCACCAGCAGCACGGTTGCTGTGCCATCGTCAAAGGTTTCTTTTACCCGTACCAGCTGCTCCATATCAATTCTCCCCAATCAGCTGCACCGTTGCCGATACAGAGCTTGTCTTCAAAGCACCCACATTGGGGAATTTCTCATTAAAGGTGATGGTTGCCTTATAGGTAGCCGTGCCCACCTCGGCATTGGAGAAGTCCACCACAGCGGTGACATCATCCTGGGTCAGGGCACCGATTTCAGATTCGGGACCGCGGATCTTTACCGTCAGGTTGGCATTGATGATCTCTGCCTCCATGCCGTCGGGCAAATTAACGATCTCAAAGTTTTCCACCACAAAGTCCTTGCCCTTCAGCCCGGCAAAGCGGACAGATACCGTCACCTCAGAAACACCGGTCTGGTTGGTAACGCCGTCAGGCAGGCTCACAGTGTATTCAAAGCTGCCGGATTTTTCGATCTCTGCCAGATTGATGGTACAGACCGTCAGCTTGTCTCCAAGTTCTTCCAGCACAGCTTCGCCGCCGGAGACCCGGATCGCAGAAGGTTCAATGTTTACGGTGGTATTCAGAGCCGTAGCGCCGCCGCCGTAGATCACATCTGCCGCCAGCCGGATCTCCTTAATGCGCTGGATCTGGGCATTGAGCCGGATCTCTTCTACATTGGTGGTAATACTCTGGGCATCCACAGGGTCTCCGTGGGCATTGCAGAGCGTATAGCGGAAGCTTTCGCTGATGGACTCCACCTTGCCGGTCAGATCCACTTCAATTTCCGCATGGTGGATCTGGTCCGCCACTGCGGCGGGACCCGTAATGGTGACGGTGGGATAATCCAGCACCGCATTTTCGGTGTCATAAATGTAATTTTCAGAGCGGGTGCCCTTCCATTTGATCTGGACAGGGATCTCGGTAGTCCTACGGTAGTCTACGCTGACATAAATGGCTTCCGGATTCTGGTCCAGCACTTCCAGATCGCCGGCGCTGACATCACTGGGATAGGATGGCTTGAAATTCAGAGGAATCTTTTCTCCCGGCTCCTTGATGTTGCTCAGGTCGATGTGGACACTGGTATTCTTCTCATCGATCTTGTTCAGGTCATTGCGGGTTCCGGACAAATGCAGGGATACCACATTGCTGGAAATATCCGTAATCATCAGATTCCGCTCGCTGAGGACCGATTCGCCAGCCCGGACAACGGGAATATTGTAGAAATGCCAGTCAGCCTTTTCGCTGACGTTGTTGATGACATACAGCCACAGAGCAAAGGCAACGGCAACGGATAAAATGATGGAATAGAGCTTATTTTTTGCCATAACCGTCGTTCTCCTTCTTCCTGGTAATCTTTTTCAGCACCTGTGCGGCAGCATTCACTTCGTTCTCCATACCGGTATCCGGACACAGTTCGTTGCGCAGCAGCTTCTCCAGGGTCTGGGGAGCCAGATGCCGCTTCAGCATACCGCCGGAGGCTACGGAAATGGTGCCGTTTTCCTCGGATACGATGACCACCACCGCATCGGAGGCCTCGCTCATGCCCACACCTGCCCGGTGACGGGTACCCAGGTCCGCACTGAGGCGGTGGCTGTCAGACAGGGGCAGCACGCAGCCTGCCGCTGCCACCCGGCTGTCCCGGATAATCACAGCACCGTCATGGAGCGGGGAATTTTTGAAGAAAATATTACGCAGCAGCTGCTCGGAAACCTGACCGTCGATCTGGGTGCCGGTCTTGAAATATTCATCCAGACGCTGGTCCCGGCAGAAAACGATCAGCGCGCCTACCTTTTCCCGGCTCATGACCTCACAGGCCATAACAGTCTGGGCAATCACATGCTCCATCTCCTGCAAGGGCTTGCCGGAGCCGAAGAGATTGCTGATCTTCACATTGCCCAGATGGTCCAGCATCCGGCGCAGTTCCGGCTGGAACAGCACCACAAAGGCCAGAAGACCGATGGCCAGCACCTGGTCCAAAATCCAGTTTATGGTATACAGTTCCATCACATCGGTGATCCAGGTCATCAGCAGCAGGGCCACCACCGTACGGGCGATCCGCATAATATTTGGGGTTCGGATCAGGGGCAGCATCTTATAGATCAAAAATGCCACCACAATGATGTCCAGATAGTCCGACCACTGCATTTTCTGCAAGGTCGCAAAAAACTCCTGAAGGTTCTCCATTGTCGCTCAATCCCCTTTTATGTCAACTCTCGATGAGCGCATAGTACGCTATCGTATACTAATCCTATTATCCGTTCTATTATAGCGGATTGCGCGTCCGATGGCAATAGACATTCTGTAAAAATTTTATGGCTGAAACCGGGGCAATTTGGTTGCCGCACGGAGAAATGCGTCGGTTTGGGCATCGGAAGCATCGATGCCGAAGCTGACCCGGACGGTGCCGGTTTCCAGTGTTCCTGCGCTGTCGTGGGCATAGGGTGCACAGTGCAGTCCTGCTCTTACCGCGATCCCCCACTCCCCCAGTTTCATGGCCGCTTCTTCGCAGTCCATCCCCGGGATGAAGGACACCGTTGCCGCCTGATGATTTCCGGCAAAGACCCGCATTCCCATTTTTTCCAGTCCCTTGACGCAGCGCTCCAGCTGCCAGTGCTCCCGGGCGTGGATAGCGGCGATCCCAGTCCGGTTCAGATATTCCAGTCCCGCTTTCAGCCCGGCATACCCCGGCACATTCAGAGTTCCCGGCTCCAGCCGGTCCGGTAACTCTGCCGGCATTTCCTGCTGCATGGATGCACTGCCTGTTCCCCCATAGAGCAGTGGCTTCGCCTCCTCCCGGCACAGCAGCAGCCCCGTACCCTGAGGCCCCAGCAATCCCTTATGGCCTGGCATGGCGATAAACGCTGCCCCCAGCGCTTCCAGATCCACCGGCAGCGAACCGGCAGACTGGGCCGCATCCACGATAAAAGGAATCCCCCGGTCCCGGCAAAGGGCCGCCATTTCTTCAACAGGCAGGATATAGCCGAAGACATTGGACACATGGGTGAATACCGCTGCCTCGGCCCCTTTCAGGGCATCTTCAAATTTCGACAGGGTTTCCGCCCAGTCAAACAGTTTTCGCCCGCCCACCTGTATCCTTGCGTCCAACGCATGGAACGGTCGGGTCACAGCGTTGTGTTCAAAGCCGGATACCGCCACCCTGGCTCCCGGCTTTACCAGAGAATGAATGGCAATATTCAGGCCATGGGTGCAGCTTGTGGTCAGCACCACCTGTTCCGGCCTGCAGTGGAACAGCTTTGCGGCAGCTTCCCGGCAGTCATAGACAGTCTTTGCTGCCTGCATGGCCGCCCCGTAGCCGCCCCGTCCCGGATTGGCGCAGGTTTTCATAGCCTGCGCCACGGCACGGTACACCGATGGGGGCTTTCGGAAGGAGGTGGCACCGCTGTCCAGATAGATCATAGTGTCACTTCCTCCAGCTGCCCGTCTGGCTGCTGAACATAAACCCGCCGCACCGGGATCTGGGATTGATGAAGCAGTTCCAGGGCGATCAGCGGTTCTCTGGTCCAAATTTTCAGGGCGTATCCGCATCCCTGGGTCTCCATCCAACGGGGCGTCCGCAGCAGGCTGCACCGGATCTGGTGCGCATTCAGGACCTTCTCCCCCCGCTGGGCAAAGGTCACGGAGCGAAAGGTAAAGTAATAAGATTTCATACGCAAAACCCTCCCGGCACAGTCTATGTGGAACGTGTCGAAAGGGTTCTTTTCCGTGTGTAGTTTAACCTTGTGGTGTCTGCTAAGCAGCCCCCGCAGCTTAGCACGTCACATCTGTCACTTTACCCAATTTTTCTCGGTGTTTTTCCTTTTCTCTATTGAAACGCACAAAGCAATCGCTTATAATATATTTAACTACAATTAAGGAGGCACATCATGGAACACCGCAATCCTTTGCTGACCAATCTGAAAAGCGACCACAAGTTTATCACCATCGGTGAGATCATGCTCCGTCTGACCCCTCCCAATTATCAGAAGATCCGTATGGCCAACGAGTTTGAAGCCACCTACGGCGGCAGTGAGGCCAACATTGCCCTGGCACTGGCAAACCTTGGCATCGATTCTACCTTCTTTACCGTGGTTCCCAACAACTCCATCGGCAAAAGCGCTGTCCGTATGCTCCGCTCCAACGATGTCCACTGCACACCCGTGATCCTCTCCACCCCCGAGGAAACGCCCACACACCGCCTGGGTACTTACTATCTGGAAACCGGCTACGGCATCCGTGCTTCTAAGGTCACTTACGACCGCAAGCACTCCGCCATTACCGAGTATGACCTGAGCAAGGTGGATATCAAAGCCCTGCTGGAAGGCTACACCTGGCTCCATGTGTCCGGCATCACCCCCGCGCTGAACAAGACCTGCGCCGACTTCATTCTCAACTGTCTGAAGGTGGCCAAGGAAGTAGGCCTCACCACCAGCTATGACGGCAACTTCCGCTCCAAGCTGTGGACCTGGGAGGAAGCCCGGGATTACTGCACCCAGTGCCTGCCCTATGTGGATGTTCTGCTGGGCATTGAACCTTACCACCTGTGGAAGGACGAAAATAACCACGCCAAGGGCGACTGGAAGGACGGCCTCCCCCTGCAGCCCAGCTACGAGCAGCAGGACGAGGTATTCCAGCACTTCATCGAGCGTTATCCCAATATCAAGTGCATCGCCCGCCATGTGCGCTATGCCCACTCCGGTTCCCAGAACAGCCTGAAGGCCTTCATGTGGTATCAGGGCCACACCTTTGAAAGCAAGCTCTTCACCTTCAACATTCTGGACCGTGTCGGCGGCGGCGATGCCTTCGCCTCCGGCCTGATCTATGCCATGATGAGAGGCTACAAGCCCATGGATCTGGTGAACTTCGCCGTTGCCAGCTCCGTCATTAAGCACACCATCCATGGCGATGCCAACATCACCGATGATGACCGTGCCATCAAGGAGATCATGAATCAGAATTTCGATATTAAGCGTTAACTCTACAGAAAATCAAACTGCAGGGCTGGGTCACTTCATGACCCAGCCCTGCATGGTTATTTAAGTACGTTCAAAGCCCAGATAGCGGCTGCCCTGGAAAGTGAGCCTGCCTCTATCTCCTTCCACCAGCAAACCGTATTCATATCCCTGCAGATGCAGTTCCATGCGGTCGCCGCTTTCTACCTGAAAGGTAACATAGTAATGGGTTCTGTGGCTGGTATGGCTTCCGCTTCTGCGACGGCGGTAATCTTCCCGTTTGGCAACCACCGTGGCAGGCACTGTCAGTCTCGGGGAATGGTTATCCTTGTTCCAATGAATAATACTTCGAACCAGATGGGTACCTATAATCAACAGCATCAGAAGCGGAACCAAGGCAAACATCAGACGATGTATCACGAAAAAACCAAGTTCCATCTTTTCGTCTCCTTAATATTTTGTCCCTTCGGGACACCCTCATCCGTCACGGCTGCGCCGTGCCACCTTTCCCAGAGGAGAAGGCTTTTTACTCTTCCAGCAGGCAGACGGCATGGCAGCTCATGCCTTCCCCTGTGCCGGTGAAGCCCAGCTTTTCTTCGGTTGTGGCTTTCACATTCACCCGGTCGGCATCAATTCCGGCAGCGGAAGCAATGTTTTGCACCATCTGGGGGATGTGATCCTTTAATTTGGGGCGCTGGGCAATCATGGTCACATCGATATTGCTGATGCGGTAGCCTTTCTCCAGAACCTTGCGGACCACCTCTTTCAGCAGCAGCAGGGAATCCGCGCCTTTATATTTGGGGTCCGTGTCGGGGAAATGTCTGCCAATGTCTCCAAGACCTGCGGCACCCAGCAGGGCATCGGAGACTGCATGGAGCAGCACATCGGCGTCGCTGTGGCCCAGAAGACCCAGTTCATAGTCAATTTTCACGCCGCCCAGGATCAGATCCCGGTCTTCCACAAGGCGGTGAACGTCATAGCCATGTCCAATTCTCATTGCATTTCCTCCAGCAGCATTTCGGCGATTTTCAGATCCATGGGAGTGGTGACCTTCAGATTCCGTTCGTCACCGTCTACGATCTTCACAGACATTCCCATCAGTTCCACAGCAGAACAGTCATCGGTGACCTGTGCACCCTCCAGTTCTGCCTTTTTCAGTGCCCCTCTCAGTAAGTCAAAGTCGAAGACCTGGGGGGTCTGGACAGCGAAAAGCGTTGCCCGGTCGGGAGTGTATTTCACCACACGCCCCTCCACCACCTTGATGGTATCCTTAACGGGAATGGCGGGGGCTGCTGCATTGTGGGTATTGGCAGCGCGGACCACCCGGTCGATGAGCTGCCAGGTAATCAGAGGACGGGCACCATCGTGGATGGCTGCCAGCTTCATGTCCTTGGACAAAGCGTTGAGGCCCAAGTGGACAGACTCCTGCCGGGACTTTCCGCCGGCCACCACCGCCTTGACTTTGGGCATATCCTTGCACAGGCCGGAAATAGGCAGGATCAGGTCCTCCCGGGTGACGATGACGATTTCAGAAATGGCATCGCAGTTCTGAAATGTCCGAACCGTCCGGGCGATCATGGGCTCCCCCTTCAGCTGCGCCATGACCTTGTCGATGCCCCCCATCCGGGAGGCGGTACCGGCTGCCACAATGACCGCGCCGCATTTTTTCAGAGGCAGCAGTTTCCGGGCAGGCCGGGTCAGCTTGGTAATATCCATGAATTACAGCTCCTTGATCAGCTTCTTAAAGTGAGCGCCCCGGACCATGAAATTTTTGAACTGGTCAAAAGCGGCACTGGCAGGGCTCATGAGAACGATATCTCCGGGCCGGGCAGCAGCTGCGGCGGCAAAAACCGCAGGGTCGAAGGTGCCACAGTCCACAATTTCCAGCTGAGCGGGATCGTATTCCGGGCAGTTCACCACGGCTTCCCGGATCAGCGGTCCCGTAGCACCGCCCAGGAACAGCTTCTTTACATGAGCGCAGATTTCCGGGCCCAGAACGTCATAGGGAATGTGTTTGTCATAGCCGCCGGCAATGAGGATCACCTTTTCGGAGAAACTTCTCAGTCCCGCAATGGTGCGGCTGGGGCTGGAAGCGATGGAGTCGTTGTAGAACTTCACACCGTCCTTAATGCGCACCAGTTCGATGCGGTGCTCCACACCGCCGAAGGTTTTGGCAACCTGACGGATGGTTTCATCCTCCACAAGGCCCTCCACCATGGCAATGGCAGCCATGTAATTTTCCACATTGTGGACACCGGGAATGAGAATGTCTTCCACAGAAAGCACCTCTTCCCCGCCCCGGCAGATTATGCCATTTTTCAGACACACATGGCCCTCTCCCTGACGGGAGAAGAACCGGGTGGTGCCGTTGCCCCGGAAGGCTGCGGTAATGGCATTGTCCGCATTCAGCACCAGCAGGCCATTTTCCTTCTGGAATCGGAAAATATTCTTCTTGGCTTCCACATATTCTGCCATGTCCTTGTGGACATCCAGATGGTTGGGGGCCAGGTTGGTCACCAGCGCCCGGAGGGGGCTGCGGCGCATATCCATCAGCTGGAAGGAGCTGAGCTCCACCACTGCAAAGTCTTCCGGCTTCATTTCCCGGACCAGCGGCAGCAAAGGCGTGCCGATGTTGCCGCCCAGCCAGACGGTTTTGCCGGAGGCCTTCAGCATTTCGGACACCAGGGTGGTGGTGGTGGTTTTGCCGTCGGAGCCGGTGACAGCCAGCAATGTGCAGGGGCAGACCTCGAAGAAGACTTCCATTTCGGAAGTGACTTCTGCGCCCTTTTTCACCAGAGTCTGAATGGCAGGATGTCCCGGGTGCATACCGGGAGTGCGGAACAGAATATCCGCTTCCACACCATCGAGATATGTGTCGCCCACATGGAGTTTACAGCCAGCAGCTTCCAGTTCCAGAACCTCGGCATCCAGTTTTTCCCGGGGAGTGCGGTCGCAGCCCACCACATCGCAGCCAAATTCCAGCAGCAGCCGCACCAGAGGACGGTTGCTGACACCAAGGCCCAGAACCGCAATTTTCTTGCCCTTCAGACCGTTAAAATAGGATTCAAATGCTGAGATCATGTTATGTTCCTCATTTCATAGCAGTTTAAGCAGGCGTACCAAAGCCTTCCCCTTTGGGGAAGGTGGATCGCCGAAGGCGAGACGGATGAGGGCAGTATCATTTCGCCCAACATACGCAGTTTCGGCAAACGCGTACCGCGCCTCTCCCGACCTCGCTTGCGCTCGGCCACCCTCCCCATAGGGGAGGGCTATTCACAGTTTCAATTTCTATTATAGTATATCCTTTCCCAAAAGATTTTGCAAGACATTTGACTTTTTCCCGGGATTGCTGTACAATATTTCCGCGACCAGATCGGACAGCCGCGGACGCATGCCGAAAGGCAGCGGATGAGGAAAGTCCGGGCTCCACAGGGCAGGGATAACGGGTAACGCCCGCCGAGGGTAACCTCAGGACAAGTGCAACAGAGAGATACTACTGCGGTTTCCGCAGGAAAGGTGAAAAGGCAGGCTCATAGCCTGCCCGGCCCATGGTAACATGGGTTTTACGCTGTAAACTCTATCCCGGAGCAACGCCGTGGAGAAGCTTAAGGTTGACCCGACCGCTTCGAGGAGGCGGCTTGACCCCGTGAGCAATTGCGGGGCTAGATAGATGGCTGTCAAGACAGAACCCGGCTTATAGATCTGGTTGTACCAAAAAAAGCACCACTCGGTTGAGTGGTGCTTTTTCATTCAATGTGTCTGCCTTGTAGGAGCAGAGCATCAAGCCCAGGGCATTTGGGGAGGTGGAATACCCCCCATGCTTTATTTTTTCAAGGAATTGCGCACAACGGAGAATGCACCAATCAAAGCAAAGCCATAAGTCATCAGCAGATTCTTGATATATTCTCCTACCTCTACAGTGCCGTCTTTCAGCAATTCCGGAAAAATAGCAAAGGCTTCTCCAAAGGTCACGCCATAATCCGCCCATGCCTGCATGATCATGATTGCCCAGTCGATGCGGTCTGCGATATAAGGTGTAAGTATCATTAAAATGATGCTGATAGCAATTCCCTTGCCGCTGAGCTTTCCGCCCAGAAGTTCATACCCTTTCAAGGTGCAGACAGCCAATACCAGACCGGAAATGGAGGCAATATAGCCAAGCTGGCTGATCAGAATGATACTGGCACCGCCGATCAATGCGCCAACAAGTGCTCCCACAACACCTGCAATGACATTCTCCTTCTTTTTCATTGGCTTGATCGGGAAGCCACATTGATCACAGCGTTTTGCCCTCTCGGGCACCGGGCTGCCGCATTTGTTACAGTTCATAAAATTCTCCTTTCTATCTTCGGTAGAAAAAGTATACAGCATTTTGCGGTAATTGTCAATACAACAAAACGCAGTATCATATACTACCATTGAGGTGATGGTATGTTTCAGCGGATTCGGGATCTGCGAGAGGACCGGGATTTGAAGCAGCGCCAGCTCGCTGAGCTGCTAAATTGTTCCCAGCAGGTATACAGCAACTACGAATTGGGCCAACGGGATATCCCCACTGATATCCTCATTAAACTGGCAAATTTCTACAATGTCTCCATCGACTATCTTCTCGGGCAAACCAAGAATCCGAAACGGAACAAATAACGCACCACTCGGTTTGAGTGGTGCGTTGTTGTTTACGCTTCTGCTTCCTCTGCCACAGTTTGTGCAGGGGCCAGACCCGCTACGTCGGACACGGGCAGGGAGAAGGCGATGCCTTTGGCTTTTTTTGCCATGCCCATCTGCTTATAGATGGCGTTGAGGACAGTGTCCCGAAGGGCCTTCTCCACAACCATCATCAGAATTTCCTTATCCTGATGGAGGGTGATGCCAAAGAAGGCCGCAGCATCTTCTTTCACAACGCCCCGTGCGTTGAGAATGGTGCCGCCCCGGACACCCAGTTCCCGGGCAATATCCATCACGTCCTCGGCATAGCCGGAGTTGACGATGGCAAAAATAACCTCATGGTCGTTGGTCTTCATATTACACTTCCCTCCTGTCACTTAAGAAACGGTACAGATTGACGCCGATGACGCTGCTCAGGGGCACAGCAAAGGAGATGCCCTTGCCGTTGCGGATGGTGGCAAACTTGTCCTCCAGGGTATTCATGATGGTGTCCACCATGTCCTCCCGGACCACGCTGAGGATGACCGCCTTGTGCGGCTCCAGACCCAGCAGCTCCACCAGTTCCGAGGTGGCAGTGCCAAGACCACCCACGGCAAGCTGGCAGTTTACGTCAAACTGGCTGATCACATCCAGATAAAATTCGCCCTTGGGACGGTCCACCACAGTGAAGAGGAGCTTCAGCTTTTTGATGGCGGAATCGTTGACAGTATTGCTCATATTGCTCCTCCTTTACAGAAAATTGATGATCTGCTGATCGTCAGCATCCAGAATACGCTTCATGGCGCGCTTCTCGGCACGCTTCTCGGCAATGATACCCCGGAAGCCCAGCAGCTGAATGGTGATCAGAGGGGCCATTGCCACCAATGCCACCACGCCGAAAGCATCCCGCAGGACTGCTTCCGCACCCTGCAGGCTGACGCAGGCACCCACCGCGAAGGGCAGAATGAAACCGGAGGTCATAGGACCGCTGGCAACGCCGCCGGAGTCAAAGGCAATGGCAGAATACACGGGAGGCACGAACAAAGAGAGGGCCAGAGAAATAAAGTAGCCGGGGATAACATAATAAACCAGGGAAAAATCGCAGATGATGCGGATCATAGACAGGCCGATGGCAGCGCCTACGCCTACGCACAGTCCCAGCATCATAGAGGATTTCTTTACCAGACCGCCGGTAACGTCCTCGACTTGGGCATTCAGAACATGGATAGCCGGCTCTGCCAGCACGCAAAGCACACCCATGAGGATGCCGAAAATAACCAGGAAGGAATCGTTCATCACAGACAGTTCATAGCCCAGCTTGTAGCCGATGGGCATGAAGCCAACATTGACACCGGTCAGGAAAATCACAAGGCCGATATAAGTAAAGATGACACCAACGCCGATTCTGTGCAGATGCCGGCGGCCAAGCTTCAGGAACAGTACCTGGCAAATCAGGAAAAATACCACAATAAGTCCCAGGGCAATGGCAACTTCCTTGCAGGTGTGACCAAAGGTATGGACAAAGGCACCGATTACATCCTCGCTGACAGTATAATCCGGTACCGCATAGCTTAAATCATTTCTGGAGAAGATGCCCAGCACCAGCACCGCCAGAATAGGACCTACGGAGCACAAGGATACCAGACCAAAAGAATTATCCTTGCTTCTGTGGTCACCCAGCACCTTGGAAATGCCGACACCCAGTGCCATGATAAAGGGCACGGTGATAGGGCCGGTGGTAACACCACCGGAGTCGAAGGCCATGGGCAGCAGCGGAGCATTTCCGTTAACTACCAGCAGCAGGGCTAAGGCGAACAGAAGCATATAGAACAGCATCAGAATCTGGGCCAGCTGCTTGCGGAAAACGATTTTCAAAATCGCAACCATCAGGAATGCACCCACGCCGGTACCCACTGCATATATCAAAACTGTACCGTTCATAACCGCACTGACCTGATTGGCAAGGACCTGCAGATCCGGCTCCGCAATGGTAATCAGCATACCCAGAACAAAGCAGACACTCAGCAGCAGCCCCAGCTTCTTTTGCCGGGACAAGCCGGAACCGACCTGCGCACCCATGGGAGTCATCGCCAGGTCCGCGCCAAGGCTGAATAAACCAATACCCAAAACCAGCATGACTGCGCCAAGGGAAAAGGTCACGAGCTCCACTTTTGACAGATCCACAAAAGGTGTCAATGCCAGCAGATAGACGATGGCTGTTATGGGCAGCGCAGAATACAGGGCTTCCACAATTTTTGCTTTCAGTTCCTTCAACACATCACCTTATTTCGTTACATAGTCAATGCAATTATACCATATTTTTTGAATCGGGGCAACTCGTGTTTTATAGAATATCTATTCTTGCCATATCTTTACCGCACGGCAAAAAAAGACCCCAGCCAAATGGCTGGGGTCTTAAAATCACTTAAGTGCTAACGAATTACTCGTAGATCTCGGTGACAACGCCGGAACCGACGGTACGGCCGCCTTCACGGATAGCGAAACGCAGGCCCTTCTCGATAGCGATGGGGGTGATCAGCTCAACGTTCATGACGACGTTATCGCCGGGCATGCACATATCAGTGCCCTCGGGCAGGGTGATGATGCCGGTAACGTCAGTGGTACGGAAGTAGAACTGAGGACGGTAGTTGTTGAAGAAGGGAGTATGACGGCCGCCTTCTTCCTTGGACAGGACGTAAACCTGGCCAGCGAACTTGGTCAGAGGCTTGATGGAACCGGGCTTGCACAGAACCTGGCCGCGCTCGATTTCCTTCTTGTCAACACCACGCAGCAGAGCACCGATGTTGTCGCCAGCTTCTGCGTAGTCCAGCAGCTTGTGGAACATTTCGATGTCGGTAACGGTGGTTTCCTTCATGTCCTCACGCAGGCCAACGATCTGGACCTTGTCGTTCTTGTTGATAACGCCACGCTCAACACGGCCGGTAGCAACGGTACCACGGCCGGAGATGGTGAAGACGTCTTCGACGGGCATCAGGAAGGGCATGTCAGCCTTACGGTCGGGAGTGGGGATATAGGTGTCAACAGCGTCCATCAGCTCCTGGATGCAAGCATACTCGGGAGCGTTGGGATCGTTGGACTCGGAGATCAGAGCGTTCAGAGCGGAACCCCGGATGACGGGGATGTCGTCGCCGGGGAACTCGTAGAAGGACAGGGTCTCACGGATTTCCATCTCGACCAGCTCCAGCAGCTCTTCGTCGTCGACCAGGTCAGCCTTGTTCATGAAGACAACGATAGCGGGAACGCCGACCTGACGAGCCAGCAGCAGGTGCTCCTTGGTCTGAGCCATGGGGCCGTCGGTGGAAGCGATAACCAGGATAGCGCCGTCCATCTGAGCAGCACCGGTGATCATGTTCTTGATATAGTCAGCGTGGCCGGGGCAGTCAACGTGAGCATAGTGACGTTTGTCAGTCTGGTACTCAACGTGAGCAGTGTTAATCGTGATACCACGAGCCTTCTCTTCGGGAGCCTTATCGATGGAAGCGTAGTCCTCGAAATCAGCGTAGCCCTTCATGGACAGGTACTTGGTGATAGCTGCGGTCAGAGTGGTCTTGCCGTGGTCAACGTGGCCGATGGTGCCGATGTTAACGTGAGGCTTAGTTCTTTCAAACTTCTGCTTTGCCATTTGAAATTTCCTCCTAATAGTGATTGAAATTAAAATAAATAACAACTTAGGTTGGTGCTTCCGCACATCGTATACATCATACTACACTTTTCACGGAAACACAAGAGAAATTTTTAAAATTTCCACCTAAATTATTGGATTCCTGACAGGAAAGTTCCCTTTCCTGTCAGGGCAATTCTGAATTAGTCCTTGCCGCGGGCCTTGATCAGCTCTTCGGTCTTGGACTTGGGCAGCTCAGCGTTGTGGCTGGGCTCCATGGCGTAGTTACCGCGGCCCTGGGTCTTGGAACGCAGGTCGGTAGCATAGCCGAACATCTCTGCCAGAGGCACATTGGCATCAATCTGGACAGCACCGACACGGGTGATCTGACCCAGAATGTTGCCGCGGCGGGCAGTGATGTCGCCGATAACGGTGCCCATGTATTCATCAGGCACAGTGACGGAAACCTTCATGATGGGCTCCAGGATGGTGGGATTTGCCTTGCGGCAGGCTTCCTTGAATGCCATGGAACCGGCAATCTTAAATGCCATTTCGGAAG
>ERZ1032130.66-NODE-66-length-31350-cov-5.458220_pt1 | contig 31350 bp, 24 predicted proteins | sample MGYA00517879_ERZ1032130 | MGnify/ENA primary metagenome ERZ1032130 (study PRJEB33719, sample SAMN04262597) | wastewater metagenome | biome: rural village; feature: animal feces; material: feces | host: Bos taurus | place: El Salvador | collected 2012-01-31 ...
TTCCGGAGGCAGAGGAACTGTGTGATCATATGGTAATTTTAAATCATGGTGAGATTGTGGCTAGAGGGACTCCCACAGAAATCAAAGGCGATGCAGTTACTCTAGAAGAAGCTTATATCCGGCTGATCAATGGAGGTGCCCAATGACACGGTCTGTGATACTTAGCAGCATGATGCTTCAGATGAAGCAATCCTTTGTACGCCCGATGTATCAGTTCTGTCTGCTTGTCAGTCCGATACTCAATACGGTGCTTTTGTATGAAATGTTTCGTAACTCAGGAAGTGAAAACTTTGCTTCTTATGTGATTCTAGGGGCCGGTCTGATGTCCCTGTGGAGCTGTATTTGCTTTTCTTCGGCAGGAGATATTAACCGGGAACGATTCAGCGGAACTCTTTCATTAATTTTTGCAGCACCTGCCGGGTTCTCGGCAATCATACTTGGTAAGATTCTGGGCAATACATTGTTGTCGCTGGCATCCATCATCATTTCTATGGTCACGGCGCTTGTTCTATATCAGGCACCTTTAGATCTTGCAAGCCCAGGATATTTTTTGATTGCTCTGATTGGTATGATTGGCAGTTTTGTGGCATTTTCATCAGTCATTGCCTGTCTGCTGACTTTATCCAGAAGAACTAGCTTGTACATGAACTGCATTGAGATACCATTCATTCTTCTGTGTGGAATGTCCTTCCCGATTGATGTCCTGCCTAGCCGGTTGCAGATGCTCAGTCGTTGTCTGGCTCCTGCCTGGTCAGTAGAATTACTTAGAATGACGATTCATGGAATTGAAAATACGATGGTCTTTTTTAAAAATTTCGCGATTATGACAATTCTGTCTTTTGGAATGGTGGTATTCTCTGCATGGCTATATAAAGTGATCGATCGTGCTGTGCGTATTCATGGGACATTGGAGGTGTGTTGATATGGTCAAAAGATTCTTTTCTCAGGCTTGGTTGTATCAGAAAGCCCGGACTGCCGCATTTGATTGGCGTGAGTTTCTGTTTTTTGATACGGGCTATCCTGTCATTACCCTGATATTTTACTGCCTGTTAGCAGCTTACAGTTTTCAGACAACGGATTTAACAAATTGGGTGATTGGAAACTCTTTTCTTATGTGTGTAAATACCTGTATTTTTGGTTTGGGAAACGTGTTTCCGTCGGAGAGATATTCCGGACGACTTCGCAGTATGATTGCTTCACCCTGTAATATGATTTCTGTAGTACTTTCCTGTGGTTTCCTTCCGTCCATCCTTGCCATGTGTTCGGTATTGCTTGGATTTTCGGTAGGAGCTGTAGTATTTGACATAGACTTCACGGGCGTTAATCTTGGCCTTGCGATACTGACGATTTTTTGTGCTATGATTTCTGCCTCCTGCTTCGGGCTACTATTATCAGTGTTTGGTCTGCTTAATGATGGAATGCATTTGCTTTTGAATATGATGAATTACGTCCTGATGATTTTTACCGGTGCAGAGTTTCCGATTTCACAGCTTCCAGTGGCAGGCCGGGTGTTGTCCAGAGCATTACCGTTGACACGTTCTATTGAAGCAATGAATCTGCTGTTTGGCGATGATCTCAGAAGATTTGGGATATTACTGATTGAAGAACTGGCTATGGCCATCATCTACGCACTGGTATCCGTGTTCATTCTCGAATATGTTGAGAGGGCTTGTAAAAAAGCTGGGAAATTTGATCTTTTCTGATAAATACTGTATTTGATTTGGAGAGACTATGCATTGTACTTCATGTATCTCCTGACATCTTATGGTATATACTTACTGCAGCAATCTGTGTATTCAGATATTAAAGAAGTGGGAAATCTTATATAAAAAACATTCAAAAAGGAGAATGTTTTTGTTATACTTGTTTCAGAAAAATTATATTGAGGTATCTTCATGAGAATGGATTCAAGCATAAGAGAAATCAAAGGAATTGGAGAAAAAAGCGCAGCAGCCTTTGCGAAAGCAGGAATATTTACTGTGAGTGATGTGGTGCGCTATTTTCCCCGTGGTTATGAAGAATTTGAAGCTCCGGTTGCATTTTCTGATTTAGAGGAAGAGAAGATTCAGGCTGTGGCAGCTTTTGTAACGAAGCATCCATCGGTTGTGCGAGCAGGAAGATATCAGATTACTACAGTAAAGGTAATGGAAAATAATATTTCTCTTCAGTTGCGCTGGTTTAACATGCCGTTTCTTCGAAGTACTTTGAAAAGAGGTTTTTTATATATTTTCAGAGGCTATGTTACTAAAAAAGGACAGAATTACTGCATGGAGCAGCCCAAATGCTACACACCGGCAGAATATCATGAACTGGAAAATAACATGCAGCCGATTTATCCGCTGGTGCAGGGATTGACTAATAAAATGGTCAGCAAAGCGGTAAAACAGGTGATGGAAAATATTCCGGCTTTTGAAGAAACATTTCCGAAGGAACTTCGTAAAAGATATCAGCTGGCAGAATATAATTATGCCATTTCCAATATTCATTTTCCTGTATCAAAAGATGACTTACTGGCTGCAAGACGGCGAATTGTTTTTGAAGAATTTTATCAGTTTGTATGTCAGGTGCGTTCCATGAAGGAACAGTGGGCGATGATTTCCAATCAGTGTGTGATGCGGCCGATAGATGAGACAGAAAAACTGCTTTCAAAGCTGCCATATGATTTGACAAATGCGCAGAAAAAGGTATGGAAAGAAATTTCTGATGATTTACAGGGACCAAAACTGATGTCCCGGCTGATACAGGGAGATGTTGGAAGCGGTAAAACCATTCTTGCCTTTTTGGCTTTACTTACGGCGAAAGGTAATGGTTATCAGGGAGCAATGATGGCACCGACAGAAGTGCTGGCAAAGCAGCATTTTGAAGGGCTCATAGAGTTAAAAGAAAAGTATGGTCTGAAATTTCATGCATTGCTGTTAGTTGGATCTATGAATGCCAGGGAAAAGCGTCTGGCTTATGAGCAGATTACCTCCGGAGAGGCGGATATTGTTATCGGAACTCATGCAATTATTCAGGAAAAAGTGGAATTTGCAAATCTGGGATTGGTAATTACAGATGAGCAGCATCGTTTTGGAGTCAAACAGAGAGAAGTACTTAGTCAAAAAGGACTTAATCCTCATGTATTGGTTATGAGTGCAACACCGATTCCGCGTACGTTGGCGATTATTATTTACGGTGATTTGGATATTTCTGTCATTGATGAAATGCCGGCCAATCGTATTCCGATTAAGAATTGTGTGGTAGATGACGGATGGCGTCCAAAAGCCTATTCTTTTATAAAGAAGGAAGTGGCGGCAGGTCATCAGGCCTATGTCATTTGCCCGATGGTTGAGGAAAATGAAGAGCTGGAGCTTGAGAATGTTATCGATTATGCGGAAAAACTGAAAAATGAACTGGAAGGTATCAAGATTGCCTATCTTCATGGAAAAATGAAAGCGGCAGAAAAAAGCGAGATCATGGAAGCCTTTGGGCGAAATGAAATTCAGGTGCTCGTATCGACAACCGTTATCGAGGTTGGAATCAATGTACCAAATGCGACGGTAATGATGGTAGAAAATGCCGAACGATTTGGCTTGTCGCAGCTTCATCAGCTTCGCGGACGTGTTGGTCGTGGTGCGCATCAGTCCTATTGCATTTTTATGAGCAATTCCAAGGGAAAGGACACGAAAAAACGTCTTGAGATCCTAAATAAATCAAATGATGGATTTTATATTGCCAGTGAGGATTTAAAACTTCGAGGTCCCGGGGATTTATTTGGGATCCGTCAGAGTGGCGATCTGCAGTTTACCCTTGGAGATATCTTTACGGATGCACAGATTTTGAAGGAAGCCTGTGAAGCAGCGGAGAAATATGGGCATTTGGCAAATGTAATGTCGATGAATGTGAATCTTTAAAATACATTTTTGGTTTAAAAAATAATAAGAAAGTATATAGAGGGAATTCTAATGAAGAAATATGTAGATTATATCACAGAGATAACCTGCCGGCTTCTGGCAATTGACAGTCCAACCGGCTACACAAAACATGCAGCTGAATTCGTAATGGAAGAGTACAAAAAGATGGGATATGAACCGAAGATGACTGTAAAGGGATGCGTGCTGGTAGACATCGGAGGCAGGAACAAAGACAATGGAATTGTATTAGCCGCACATACGGATACATTAGGTGCCATGGTTTCCGAAATCAAAAGCAATGGAAATTTGAAAGTATCTCCACTGGGAGGTATGAATCCAAACAACGCAGAAGCAGAGAATTGCCGCATCGTGACACGCTTTAATGGCATTTATGAAGGAACCTTCCAGCTGAATAATGCATCTATTCACGTAAATGCAGATTACAATGATGTAAAGCGTAAATATGCAGATATGGAGGTAGTGCTTGATGAAATGGTAAATTCCAAAGAAGACACCGAAAAGCTTGGAATCATGGCAGGCGATATTGTTTGTTTTGATCCCAGAACAACAGTGACAGAAAAAGGGTATATTAAGAGCCGCTTCCTGGATGATAAGTTAAGTGTAGGTATTCTGCTGGGATACGCCAAGTATCTTAAGGAAAATAACATTGAATTGGAAAACTGCCAGTATCACTATATTACTGTATATGAAGAAGTAGGGCATGGCGGAGCGGCTTCCATTCCGGCAGGCGTTACGGAGATGATTTCTGTAGATATGGGATGTGTAGGAGATGGCTTAAGCTGTGATGAGCACATGGTATCCATCTGTGCGAAGGATTCCCGTGGACCATACAATTATGATGTGGTAACAGGCTTGATTAAAGCTGCGAAAGATAATAATCTTGGCTTTGCAGTGGATATTTATCCGTTTTATGGCTCTGATGTAGATGCAACTTTAGAGGCTGGATATGATATCCGTCATGGACTGATCGGAGCAGGAGTATATGCATCCCATGGCTATGAAAGAAGCCATAAGGATGGAGTGGAAAATACATTAAAACTTCTGGCGGCTTACTGTAAGTAATTCACCGTATGTTTCTGTAAAGGCTGTAATATTTAAAATTTTGTCAGATTTTGAAACAATTGACAGTGTATTAAAATTTTTTCTCCACATACTAGGATTGTAACACGAAGCAGCAAACAAAGATCGCTTCAAGATTACAAAAACAAAACGCAAAAAAGAAAATTTGCAACAAGGAGGAAGAAACTATGTCAAACAGATCTTCAAACAGAGCAGCAGTACCTGAAGCAAAGAGTGCTTTAGACAAATTTAAATATGAGGTAGCAAGTGAACTTGGTGTACCTTTATCAGATGGTTACAACGGAAACTTAACATCTGCACAGAACGGTTCTGTAGGCGGATATATGGTGAAAAAAATGATCGAGGCTCAGGAACGTCAGATGTCTGGCAAATAAAGAATGAGTTTCATGGCGGGGCAAAATGTCCCGCCATTTTTGTGTTGCGATAAACATAAAACAAGTCTGTAAGAAAGACTTGAATTTAAATGTGGCATGAAATAAAATGTTTTCTAAACACAATCAAAATAATTTTATAGCTCTGGAGGTTTATATGTATCAGGCATCTAAAGAACGTTACAATTCAATGAAATATTTTTCCTGCGGAAACAGTGGTTTAAAATTACCGGCAATTTCCTTTGGTCTTTGGCACAATTTTGGTGATAATGCAGATTATGAAAATATGAAAGCATTATGCTTTACTGCATTTGACAATGGAATCACACATTTCGATCTGGCGAACAATTATGGTCCGGCTTATGGCAGTGCAGAGAGAAATTTTGGCAGAATATTAAAAGAAGAACTTTGCAGTTATCGTGATGAATTACTGATCAGCACCAAAGCAGGTTACGATATGTGGGAAGGTCCATATGGAAACTGGGGAAGCAGAAAGTATCTTCTCGCAAGTCTTGATCAGAGTTTAAAGCGTATGGGACTTGAGTATGTAGATATTTTTTATCATCATCGTATGGATCCGGATACTCCATTGGAAGAAACAATGGGCGCTTTGGCACAGGCAGTTACAAGCGGCAAGGCGTTATATGCAGGGCTTTCAAACTACAATGGTGAGCAGCTGGAAAAAGCGACTGCAATTTTAAATGATTTAAGATGTCCGTTTATCATCAATCAGAATCGATATTCCATTTTTGACAGAACAATTGAGAATAATGGGCTTAAGGAAACAGCTGTGAAGCTGAAAAAGGGTATTATCGCATTTAGTCCGTTGGCTCAGGGGCTGCTGACAGACAGATATTTAAATGGCGTGCCGGAAGACAGTCGCGTGAAAGCAGATGGCAGATTTCTTCAGGAATCAGCATTATCAAACGAACGTCTGCAGCAGATTCAGAAATTAAATACATTAGCAAAAGAGAGAGGTCAGACACTGGCAGAGATGGCTCTTGCATGGGTGCTGCGAGATGGAGCTGTCACAAGTGTACTTATCGGAGCATCAAAGACATCTCAGATTTTAGACAATATCAAAGCAATTCAGAATACAAATTTTAGTGAAGAAGAGTTGAAGTTCATTGACAAAGTATAATAGAAATCCAAAAGTAAGTATTATTATTCCGATTTATAATGCACAAATGCATTTAAAACGATGTATTGACAGTGTTCTCAAACAGGATTTTGAAGATTTTGAGCTGCTTTTGATGGATGACGGAAGCAAGGATTCTTCACCGGAAATCTGCGATGAATATAAGAAAAAGGATGGAAGGGTCATTGTTGTACACAAAGATAATTCAGGTGTTTCAGATACAAGAAACATGGCGATTTCTCTTGCAAGAGGAGAGTATTTACAGTTTTTAGACAGCGATGACTGGATCACACCGGATGCAACAGGTCTTTTGGTGCGTATGGCGGAGGAACATCAATGTGAAATGGTCATTGCAGATTTTTACAGAGTGATTGGAGAGCGTTTGTCTGCCAAGGGAAGAATCAGAGAGGACGGAGTTCTCTCCAGAGAAGAATTTGCCATAGAAATGATGGAGAATCCGGCAGATTTTTATTATGGTGTTCTGTGGAACAAAATATATCGCAGAGATATTATAGAGAAATATCAGCTTTCCATGAATATAGACATTAGCTGGTGTGAGGATTTTATTTTCAACATGGAATATATCAGACATGTAAAGCAGGTTTATGCCCTCCACGTGCCGATGTACTATTATGTGAAAACACCAGGATCTTTGGTATCTCAAGGAACAAGTATTGTAAAAACCATTCAAATGAAACGAATGGTTTTTAAGTGCTATAAAGAATTTTATAAAGAAATATTTGAAAACGAGGACTATGAGAAAATACGTTTACAGGTTTATCGTTTTCTTATTGATGCAGCCGGCGACGGTGCTGTGGGACCAGCCATTTTGCCCGGAAGCATGAGGCTTGGGGATGAAAGAATCTCTGTCAGCCTGAATGTGGCAGAAGGTGTGGGAATTCTTTTTGATACCTACAGGGAAGGAATGCTTCTTGACCGGCATTTGGAAACTGTAGCACTAAAATATGATCTTTCTTTTGAAGAGGCAAAAATGATTTTTTATTTAAGTCAGGCAGATGAAGGATGCACTTTAGGAGAAATGTCAGAGGTTACAAGGATCAGAAAAAGAAAGCTTGAAACTGTCATCCAGAAATTGATTTCAAAAGAATATATAAAGCAAAAGAAAAAGTCTGTAAATCTGGAGTTTGAAATTTTAAGCAATGCAGAAAGTATTATCATAGATCTTCTGACAGCGAAAAATACCTACCAGCAGGTAAAGTATGCCGGATTTAGCGAGGAAGAAATTGAACAGTATGAAGTGTTATCAGCACGTGTGAGAGAAAATGTGCAGAAAGCATTGAAATAATAATGGGATTTTAACGGCATAATAAGAAAAAATTCGAGAGGTAAACGTATTATGTGTACTGCAATCAGCTATCAGACAAAACAGCATTATTTTGGCAGAAATTTAGACCTTGAGAGAGGATATCAGGAACAGGTTGTCGTAACTCCTCGTAATGTTCCGTTTTTCTTTCGTTTTGCAAAACCACAAAAACAGCATTATGCATTGATCGGTATGGCGGCCGTTGTAAATGAGTATCCGTTATATTTTGAAGCAACCAATGAAATGGGGCTTAGTATGGCAGGCCTGAATTTTCCGAAGAATGCAATTTATCAGGAATATGAAGAAGGTAAGGAAAATATAGCTCCCTTTGAGCTGATACCATATTTGCTTGGTAAATACAGTTCAGCAGGAGCTGTAAAAGAGGCTTTAAAGAAAATCAATGTGGTTCACTGTAATTTCAGCGATGAATTGCCGGTATCTCCATTGCACTGGATGATTTCAGACAAAGAGGAATCCATCACACTGGAATGTACAAAAGATGGAATGAAGGTGTATGAGAATCCTTTCGGTGTTCTTACAAACAATCCCACCTTTGATTATCATCTGATGAATATGAACAATTATATGGGGATTTGTGAGGGAGCTGCAAAAAATACCTTATATCCTAAGCTTCCATTGGAAAATTATAGCCTTGGTCTGGGAGCATTAGGACTTCCGGGAGATTTTTCCAGCAGTTCACGGTTTGTAAAGACCGTATTTGTAAAGACAAAATCTGTTTGTAACGGCAGTGAGAAGGAAAGCGTAAACCAGTTTTTCCATATCTTACAGGCAGTTGCTATGCCAAGGGGCTGTGTGCTGACACCGGGAGGAGAATATGAGTATACAAGATATTCCTGCTGCTGCAATACGGACAGACAGATTTATTATTATACCACTTATGAGAATCCAATGATTCAAAAAGTGGATATGCATGAGGCAGATTTGGAAGGTACACGGTTAGTTATAAAAAGCCTCATGTTATAGGAGGAGATGGGTGAATGAACAAAGCAACTGATATGACAGTAGGAAACCCGGCAAAACATATTATTACTTTTGCGATTCCGCTGATTTTAACCAATTTCGGACAACAATTGTATATGATTGCTGATGCAGCCATTGTAGGGCGAGGTGTTGGTGTAAAGGCACTTGCGGCGGTTGGTTCCACAGACTGGTGTTACTGGATGATTTTATGGACGGTCAGTGGATTAACACAAGGATTTTCTACATTTGTTTCCCGCTATTTTGGAGAGAAAAAATATAAAAATATGAACAAAGTCATTGCCATGTCAGCGCTGCTGTGTGTGGCTATTGGTGTGATTCTGACCACCGTAGGGCTTTTTGCAGCCAGCCCCCTATTGATGCTTTTAAATACTCCGCGGGATATTCTTGATGATTCCACCATCTATCTTATGACCATGATCGCAGGAACCCTGATTGTAACCGCTTATAATATGGCTGGTTCCATTCTTCGCGCATTTGGTGATGGAAAAACACCGTTATATGCCATGGTAATTGCGGCATCATTGAATATTGGTCTGGATTGTGTATTTGTATTTCTCTTTCAATGGGGAATTTTTGGTGCAGCAATGGCATCGGTACTTGCACAGTTGATATCTTTTTTGTTCTGCTTCTTAAAAATCAGAAGAATAGAATATGTCCATATAGAAGGAACTATGTGGGTGCCTGACTGGAAATTAGTAAAAGAACTGATCCTCTTTGGAATCCCTATTGCAATCCAAAATATCATTATTGCATTTGGCGGTATTTTACTTCAGTCATCTGTAAATTTACAGGGCAGTATTTTTGTGGCTGGTTATACAGCAACCAATAAGGTCTATGGACTGCTGGAATGCAGTGCAACTGCACTGGGAGTTGCATGCTGTACATTTTTTGCGCAGAATTATGGTGCAGGAAAATTTGACAGACTTAATCAGGGAATGAGAATCACTTTGAAAATTGTTGTTGCTATGGCTTTGACTGTCATGTCGATAGTACTGATTTCCAGAAGATATTTATTACAGCTGTTTCTTAATACAAGTGAAGCGGGGGGACCGGAAGCATTGGAGACAGGGATTCGTTATTTGACGATTATGATCGTATTTCTTGTAATCCTTTATTTGATACATATATTCAGAAATGTACTGCAGGCAATGGAAAATTCCTTCTGGTCCATGGTGTCAGGATTTGCGGAATTGATTTGTCGTGTATTTATGGCGAAAGTGGCAATCCACTGGATCGGAAGCGATGCCCTTTTTATTTCTGAACCAGTTGCATGGACCGGGGCCTTATTGTGCGTAATGCTGCCTTATTTTTATTATAAGCGTAAGATTCTGAATTAAATTTTATAAGTATTTCATAGAAATTTTAGAATTGGAAATGTGCTGAAACTTGTCAAAAAAATATCAAAATGCTAAACTGATCACAGAGGTGTTTGTTATGAAATTATATTTAATTCGCCATGGTGAAACTGACTGGAATACGGTAAAAAGACTGCAGGGAGCCACTGATATTCCATTAAATGAGAACGGAGAAGCTTTGGCAAGAGTGACCTGCGAAGGCATGAAAGATATTCCTTTTGACATGATTTTTACAAGTCCTTTAAAACGTGCTTATCGTACCGCAGAAATTGTTCGGGGAGAGCGTGGTATTCCTCTGATCGTAGAGGAACGTATTCGCGAAATCTGTTTCGGGGACTATGAGGGCTTGGTAAGTAAGTCAGAAGGCTACAGCATCCCGGATCCTGATTTCAAGTTCTTTTTTACGAAAACCGACTGCTATGAAACGCCGCCAAATGGAGAGCCGATTGCATCGCTTTTAGAGCGTACAGGAGATTTTCTGGAAGAATTGAAGACAAGAGAAGATTTGGCAGATAAAACGATCCTTATTTCTTCTCATGGTGCAGCTGTCCGTGCCCTTCTTTCCAATGTGGAAAAATGCGATATCGCTCATTTCTGGGGAAAGGGTGTCCATAAAAACTGTGGTGTCTCTTGCGTAGAATTGATAGACGGTGAATATCAGATTCTATGGGAGAATAAAATTTATTACTAAAGAGGTGATTGGTTGCGTTCGGAAGAAAAATCTATGAAAAACAGCATTGGCAGAATGATATTTGTGGGCGTTTCTGTACTTTTGCAGGTGGGCTGGATTCTGCTTATGATATTGCGGCTGAACGAATATTCCGTTTACATTTCTCTGTTTACCAGTGTTTTGACCTTGTTTTTGGTGCTGTATCTTTATAACACGAGAATTCCAATGGGGTTTAAACTGCTTTGGATTATGATCATTCTGGCATTTCCGGTGCTTGGATTATCACTGTATCTGATGGCAGGTCGTTCTGACATTACCAAAAGAATGCGTATTCGTCTGGAGAAAATTGATGCAGACTTGGAACATTGGCTAAAACAGGATGAGATTGTTCTGGAAAAGCTTCGAAACGAAGATGTTTCTGTGGCAAATCAGATGGACTATATCAGCCAGTATGCCAGGTTTCCGGTATATGAAAATACGGATGTGAAATTTTATAAGGATGCGGCGGAAGGTTTTGATGAACAGTTAAGAGAGCTTGAAAAAGCAGAAAAATTCATTTTTATCGAATACCATGCCATAGAAGATGCCGTTAGCTTTGGAAGAATGAAAAGAATACTTGCAGAGAAGGCAGCTGGAGGGGTGGATGTTCGCGTTCTTTATGATGACATTGGAAGCATTGGATTTGTTGATTCAAAGTTTGTGAAACGTATGGAAGCCCTGGGAATCAAATGCCGGGTGTTTAATCCGCTGGTTCCGTTTTTGAACATTTTTATGAATAACCGTGATCACAGGAAAATTACAGTGATTGATGGAAAGGTTGGTTTTACCGGCGGGTACAATCTGGCCGATAAATATTTTAATCTGGAGCATCCATATGGACACTGGAAAGATACAGGAATTAAACTGACAGGGGAAGCGGTACGGAATTTGACATTTATGTTTCTGGAAATGTGGAATGCCATGTCTAACAGACCATTGGAGGATACCGATGCATTTTTCCCTGAGATTACATATGCTGCAAAGGAAAAGTGTTACATTCAGCCCTACGCAGACAGTCCGCTGGATGATGAACTGGTGGGTGAGAATGTTTATATGAATGTGGTGAAGATGGCAAAAAAATACGTTTACTTTACGACACCATATTTGATAATCAGTGATGAAATGGAACGAGAGCTTACCATGGCAGTAAAGCGTGGGGTTGATGTACGAATCATTACACCGGGAATTCCGGATAAAAAGGCTGTGTATGAAGTGACACGTTCTAACTATCGTAATCTGGTGAAGGCCGGGGTACGCATTTATGAGTACACACCAGGGTTTATTCACGCGAAGGAATGTATTTGTGATGATGAACTGGCAGTCATTGGAACCATTAATTTGGATTATCGAAGCTTGTATCTGCATTTTGAAAATGGGGTACTGTTGTATCATTGCAGTGCGGTAAATGATATGAGACAGGACTTTGAAGAAACTCTGGCGGTCTCTAAAGAAGTTACGGCGGAATATCAGAAAAAGCAGAAATTAAGTGTTCGGATGAGGCGAGGGCTGCTGCGCGTATTTGCTCCATTGCTTTAAAATGAAGCATAAAATAGTTTTTTTGTTCAATTTACATAAAATAATGCGAAAAACAGTTTCCAAATATGAAAAAATAGATTATAATAAGGGTCAGTTGTAAAGGGAAATATTATTTAAGAAAAAGAAAGAGGGCAAAAAAATGAGAGCTTACGAACGTCTGGATTTCACAAGTGAAAACAGAAGACCATCCAGAAGCTACTATATTCCTGGCGGAGTCAGTGAATATCATCTTCTGAACGGCGAATGGAACTTTGCATATTTTGACAGAGATATCGATGTTCCTGAAAAAATTGAAAAATGGGATAAAATTCCGGTGCCATCATGCTGGCAGCTTCATGGATATGAAAATCCTAACTACACAAATATCAACTATCCATACCCTTGTGATCCGCCATATGTTCCGGATGATAACCCATGTGGAGTTTATGAACGCGAATTTGAAATTGAAAAGAAATGGGGACGTCTTTATTTTGTATTTGAAGGTGTTGCATCCTGTGCATATTTAACAATCAATGATAAATATGTTGGCTTTACACAGGGAAGTCACCTTCAGGCAGAATTCGATATTACAGACTATGTATGTGAAGGAACAAACAAAGTAACCGTCAAAGTTCTGAAATGGTGCTGCGGAAGCTATCTGGAAGATCAGGACTGCTTCAGATTTAATGGTATTTTCAGAGATTGCTACGTGCTTCAGAGACCGGAAAATCACATCGATGATATCGATATGATTCCAAATGATAAAGAAATCAATGTGAAACTTGCAGGACAGGCTCAGGTAAGCATTTACAAAGGCGAAGAACTGCTGGTAAGTACACAGATGGAAGATACATTTACCTATGCTGTAGAAAATCCTGTGTTATGGAATGCAGAAAAACCATTCCTTTACAAAGTGGTATTTGAAAGAGCAGGAGAAGTCATCACATTAAAAGCCGGCCTTCGTAAAGTTGGAATTTCAGACAAATTTGAGCTTTTGATCAATGACGTTCCTGTGAAACTTCACGGAGTGAACCGTCACGATACAAGCAAATACAGAGGATGGTGCCAGTCTGATGATGAGCTTAGACAGGATCTTCTGTTAATGAAAGACTTAAACATCAACTGTGTAAGAACTGCTCATTACCCACCAACACCAAAATTTATGGAAATGTGTGATGAAATCGGTTTCTATGTAATCTGTGAAACAGATATTGAAACTCACGGTTTCTTGCGTCGTTATCCAAACGTTCCTTACAACTTTGATCCGGAAGACAATATCTGGCCATGCTCCAATATGGAATGGAAAGCAGAACATATCGAACGTATGGAAAGAATGGTAGAATACTTCAAAAATAATGCCAGCATTATTATGTGGTCTACAGGTAATGAAAGTGCTCACGGTGCAAACCATGTTGACATGATCAAATGGACTCATAACAGAGATGCCAGCAGACTGGTTCATTGTGAAGATGCATCAAGAAAAGGACAGAACCACAATCCTGATGTATATTCAAGAATGTACATCAGCTTTGAAGAATTAGAAGCAGCAGCTATCAGCAACGATTTCAATATGCCGGTATTCCAGTGTGAATATTCCCATGCGATGGGAAATGGCCCTGGAGATGTATTTGAATACAACGAACTGGTTGATAAATATCCGAAATTAATCGGTGGCTGTATCTGGGAATGGGCTGACCATGTAGTGACTGTAGATGAAGTACAGAAATACGGCGGTGATTTCGAAGGCGAATTGACACATGATGAGAACTTCTGCAGTGATGGTCTCGTATTTGCAGACCGTTCATTCAAGGCAGGAACTTTAGAAGCGAAAGCTGCATACCAGCCAATCAGAACAACCTACGAAGACGGAAAACTTGCTGTTTACAATCGTCTTGACTTTACAAATCTGGATGAATATGAATTCACATACTGGATTGAAAAAGATGGCGCAAAATTAGCAGAAACAAACATGACACTTTCCGCAGAACCACATACATGGACAGAAGTGGCTGTTGATTACCAGACAGAAGAATGTCAGTATGGCGTTTACTTAAACGGCGAACTTAAGAAAGACGGAAAAGTATATGCGGTTGTTCAGCACAAGCTTCCATATACAGTAAAAGCAGAAGAAAAAGCTGCAAAAGCACAGTTAACTGAAAATGATTTATTCGTATATGCAAGCGGTGATAAATTCAGCTATGAGTTCTCCAAAAAATACGGTGTATTTACAAGCATGGTTGTAGATGGCGAAGAACAGCTTGATGGAAGAACACAGCTTTCTGCTTTCAGAGCACCTATCGATAATGAAAGAGGTATTAAACAGTACTGGCTGAACCTGAACGTATGGGAAGGTGAAAACCTTGACTGTGCATTCACAAAGGTATATGACTGCAGAATTGAAGACGGTGATATCGTTGTAGAAGGTTCCCTTGCAGGTATTTCCAGACTTCCTCTCTTCAAATACACATTAAAGGTTACAGTTTTTGAAGACGGAAAAGTTGATTTCAAACTGAGCGGAGACATTCGTAAGGATGCACACTGGCTCCAGAGACTGGGATATGTATTCGAGCTTCCACAGAGCTCTCAGGCATTCAGCTACTACGGAAGAGGACCTATCGAATGTTACAGTGACATGTGTCATTGGGCAACTGTAGGTATGTATGACAGTACAGCAGAAAAAGAATATGTGAACTACGTATTCCCACAGGAACACGGAAACCATAACAATGTAAGGATGCTTCGTATTGGAAAACTTGAATTCACAGCAGATACAGAAATGGAAATTCAGGTATCAGAATATACTGCACATGATCTTTATAAGGCAACACATACAGATGAGCTTAAGAAAGATGGAAAAATCCATGTGCGCATCGATTACAAGAACTCAGGTGTAGGTTCAAACTCTTGTGGACCGATACTTCCTGAAAAATATCGTTTAAGCGAAAAAACAATCGAATTTGGCTTCTCTGTGAAACCGGTAAAATAGTTTTACGAAATAAAGGAGTCCGTGGTTTTTACCACGGGCTCTTTTGGATTTTTTGGCACAATTTGTGTATTTTCTCCTTGCATAATACTATATTTAGTGTTACCTTATATAGTACAGGATATAAAAGGAAACACTACATATAGTAAGAGGGGGTACATATGATAGAAGTGAATACAGCCTGCCCGGAGATCATCAAAAAACGTAATGGGTCACCGGTTCCATTTGACGTAAAAAAAATCCGTGCAGCCATTCGCAAAGCAAACGATGCGGCACAGGTAGAAGCCATCGCGCCATATCAGTTTGAAAAATTAGTGGAAGAAGTAATCAAAAAAATTCCGGAAACTCAGGTGCCAAATGTTGAGCAGATTCAGGATTTGGTAGAAGAAACTCTGATTGCACATGGTTTTGCAAAAACTGCAAAAGCATACATTTTATACCGTGCAGAACATACGAAGGTTCGTAAAACAGAAACAGACCTTGTAAATATTTATCGGGAGCTGACGTTTACAAGTGCAGCAGATGCGGATATTAAGCGTGAGAACGCGAATATCGATGCAGATACATCCATGGGTACCATGTTGAAATATGGTTCTGAGGGTGCGAACTATTTTGTCGACAACTATATTTTACCTAAGGATATTGCGGCAGCCCATATTAATGGTGATATTCACATTCATGATAAAGATTTTTATATGCTGACAGAAACATGCTGCCAGATTGACTTGATTAAATTATTTGAAGATGGATTTTCTACAGGGCATGGTTTTATCCGCAAACCAAAATCAATTGCAAGCTATGCTTCTCTGGCATGTATCGCGATTCAGGCAAATCAGAATGAAATGCATGGCGGACAGTCAGTGCCAAACTTTGATTATGCCATGGCAGAAGGTGTTGCATGTACATTCCGTAAGGAATACTATGATGCAGTGCAAAAATATTTCTGGCTGGGGCATGACTGTGAAAGCATTTTAGGAGAAGAATTCCGTCAGTCATTGAAGGATGCCATGCCTGAACGTATCAACATGGCGAACATCGACAGCTATGAGGAACATTTCGTAAAATGGTTTATGGAAGTAGGTGCCCAGTGGCTTGGCGTTGAACCGCAGGAAGAAGATGTACGTAAATGCCATAAAACATCTATCCGTATTGCCATGAAAGAAACAGATCAGGCAACCTATCAGGCTATGGAATCCTTGATTCATAACTTAAATACTATGAATTCCCGTGCAGGTGCCCAAGTGCCATTCAGTTCTATCAATTATGGTACATGTACTTCGCCGGAAGCACGCATGGCAATCAGGAATTTGCTGAAGGTAACAGATATCGGTCTTGGAAATGGTGAAACCGCGATTTTCCCTGTTCAGATTTTTAAGGTTAAAGAAGGAATCAACTATAATCCGGGTGATCCAAACTATGATTTGTTCCGTCTGGCAATTAAGGTGTCGGCAAAGCGTCTGTTCCCGAACTTCAGCTTTATTGATGCTCCGTTCAATCTTCAGTATTATAAAGAAGGGGATTACAATACAGAAGTAGCTTACATGGGCTGCCGTACACGAGTGATGGGAAACTTCCATGATAAAACGAAAGAAGTGACCTGCGGACGTGGTAACTTAAGCTTTACATCCATTAACCTTCCTCGAATTGCCATTCAGGCAAAGGATATGGAACAGTTTTACAGTAAACTTGACAGACGATTAGAGCTTTGCTGCCGTCAGCTGCTTCATCGTTTAGATATACAAAAGAAAAAAACTGTAAAGAACTACCCATTCCTTATGGGACAGGGAATCTGGATTGATTCAGAAAAGCTGAATATTAATGATAGTGTAGAAGAAGTATTAAAACATGGTACATTAAGTGTTGGATTCATTGGCCTAGCAGAAACACTGGTAGCATTAACCGGAAAACATCACGGAGAAAATGAAGAAAGCCGTCAGCTGGGTTATGAAATTATTTCTCATATGAGAGAGTACATGGATCATAAATCAGAAGAGACTGGGTTGAACTTTACACTTCTTGCAACTCCGGCAGAAGGCTTGTCAGGACGTTTTGTTCGTATGGACAAAAAACGTTTTGGTGAAATTCCAGGTGTCACAGACCGTGATTACTATACAAATTCCTTCCATGTGCCGGTATATTATGGAATCAGTGCTTTCGATAAAATTAAGATTGAAGCACCATTCCATGCACTGACAAATGCAGGACATATCAGCTATGTGGAATTAGACGGAGATACCGCGAAGAATCCGGAAGCTTTTGAAGCGGTGATTCGATGCATGAAAGCAAGCGGTATCGGTTATGGTTCCGTGAATCATCCGGTAGACAGAGACCCTGTTTGCGGTTATACAGGTGTCATCGATGATGTATGTCCACGTTGCGGTCGTAGAGATGGTGAAGCAATCTCTATTGAAAAGCTTAATGAACTTCGAAAAAAATATCCGGACATTCCGGTTTACTTAGATCCAAATCACTAAAATAATCAGGAGGGGAATTTTATGGCAACAAAAGTATTAGCAGTAGATGGACAGGTTGGAGAAAACGTGAAATTTGACCGTATTCGTCGCATCACAGGTTATTTAGTAGGTACAACAGACCGTTTTAACAATGCAAAACGTGCTGAGGAGAAAGATCGTGTTAAACACAGCATGTCATAAGAAGCTTCGCATTGCAGGAACGGTAAAGGATTCTATCGTGGATGGACCGGGAATCCGATATGTGATTTTTACACAAGGCTGTCCACACCATTGCCAGGGATGCCACAATCCACAGACTCATGATTTTGCAGCAGGTCAGGATGCCGACGTAGAGAAAATCGTAAGTGAGATTTTTGGAAATCCAATTTTAAGCGGAGTCACATTTTCAGGTGGTGAACCATTTTGTCAGGCAGAAGCACTGGTACCAATTGCAGAGACAATTAAGAAAAACGGAAAGCATCTGATGATTTACACCGGATATTTGCTGGAACATCTTCACAAGATGGAAAATGAGGGTGTGAAAAGGCTTCTGCAATTGGCAGATGTGATTGTAGATGGTCCCTTTGTTCTGGAGGAGAAAAATCTCACATTATCCTACCGAGGCAGTGAAAATCAGAGAGTCATCGATATGGTAAAGACCCGAGCAACAGGTGAGGTTGTACTGTATCGAAGTGACTATGATGATTTGTGGTAATATAGCAAATCAAAAACAATTCAAAAAAGATGCAGCTAAGAATTTGATGTTTCTTAGCCGCATCTTTTTAGTTTAGTTTAACACTTTTTCAAGTTCTTCGATAATAATCTTTAATGCCTTGATTCTTGCATATTTCTTGTCAACAGACTCTAAAATATGCCATGGTGCATAGGTGGTACTTGTTTTCTGAAGCATTTCGTCAACAGCTTCTTCATATAAATCCCATTTTTCACGATTGCGCCAGTCTTCATCCGTGATTTTCCACCGTTTTTCAGGATTGTTCTGTCGATCGGTAAAACGTTCCAGCTGTGTGTCTTTGTCAATCTGTACCCAGAATTTGATGATCACAGCACCCCAGTCAGAGAGCTCCTTTTCAAATTCATTAATTTCATTATAAGCACGTTTCCAATCATTTTCAGAGCAGAAGCCTTCCAGGCGTTCTACCATGACACGGCCATACCATGTACGGTCAAAGATGGCAATATGACCATCCTTAGGAAGTCTTGTCCAGAAACGCCACAGATAATGACGGGCTTTTTCGTGGGGTTCCGGGCTTGCAATCGGATGAACTTCAAAACCGCGAGGATCCAGTGCTTCGGTAATTCGTTTGATGTTTCCACCTTTTCCGGCAGCATCCCATCCTTCATAAGTGATAATCACAGGCACGCGTTTTCTGTAAAGACGATTGTGAAGGTCTTTTAATTTGTCCTGTAATTCCTGTAATTCCTTTTTATATTCTTCGTCAGGTATCACTTTTCCGTCTAATTCATACTCGCTTAATTTTGGCATTTTTACCAGAGGGAAAATGTTCTGAAGCAGTGGTACGGAATGTGCACTGTTTTGCAAAGCAACTTCAATACCGCTCACCAGGGTTTCCAATACCTGTAATTCGGCCCATTTACCGTCTTTGGCATCAATCAGATACCATGGAGAGGTTGGGAGATTGGTATCGCGAAGATATTGGTCAAATATTTTACTACACTTTTTGTAATGTTCATTCTGCCATTTGTCAGACTTTGAAACACGCCATTTGGTATCCTTGTCGGAGAGCAGGGCTTCCATGCGGGCAGACTGTTCTTCCTTATCAATGTGCATAAAAAACTTCACAACAAGATAACCATTGTCTGTCAGCTGGCGTTCAAAACGTTTGATACTGTCAATGCGTTTGTCATATGCTTCCGAAGACAAATCATTCAGAAGGACATCGTTGACCGTTTCATCCATCCACCCAGAGTCAAGAAATGTGAATTTTCCGGCTTCAGGAATCTGTTTCATATACCGGTAGAGGAATGGTTTGCGCAGCTCCTCCTCTGTAGGCGCAGACATGGTGGCAACCTTAAAAAATCTCGGGTCAATGTTTTTGATGACTTTTCCAATGGTGCTTCCTTTGCCGGAAGCGCCCCAGCCCTCAAACAGTACCAGAACAGGGAGCTTATGTTCCTTGATCTTCATCTGTAATTCATACAGTCTGTCTCTGGATTTTTTCAGGCGATTTTTCACTTCTTCAGAAGAAGGGATTTCGGCAGGATTCCAGTTTTTCAACATGATGATCACCTCGTTTTCTTAAATAATCAGGATTAAATTTTATGAGCATATTGTACCACAGAAAGCATGGAAATAACAGAGCTATTCTCTGAAACTTGCGGTCATGGTAAAGAGTATGCTATACTGTCAAAAATGCAGTAATAAAGATTGAGAGGGAAATTTTACATGAAGAAAAAAGCCACATCCATCGTTTTTACAGGCGATATTGGATTTGACAGATATATGGACAGAAAGTGGGAAGATGAGCAGTTATTATCAAAAGAACTGCTTGATTTCTTCCACAGTGCAGACCATGTTTGCGCCAGTGTAGAAGGAGCATTAATTGATGCAGCAGATGATGGTTCCAGAGGAATCTTTTTCCACAGTATGAATCCGGAAGCGACAGCAATGTATAAAAAAATCGGTGCAGACCTCTGGGCAATTGGTAACAATCACTCTATGGATGCGGGTGCAGAAGGTGTCATCAGTACTAGAAAGATTGCTGAAGAATTAGGTTGTCTTGCTTTTGGAGCTGGTTTAAATGAAGTAGAAGCTTCCGAACCAATCTATTTAGACGAAGCAGGCGGAATCGGTATGTTCGGTGTGTCTTACATGGCAGAATGTATTCCTGCAACTGCGACTGAACCAGGTATTTTCCGTTGGGATGATTTAGAATACATTGAAAAACGTATCAAAGAAATCAAAGAAAAATGTCGTTGGTGCGTTATTGTATCTCACGGTGGAGAAGAATTTACAAGTCTTCCAAGCCCATATACCCGTGACAGATATCTGAAATTCCTTGAATTAGGTGCAGACGTGGTAGTAGGCGGACATCCACATGTAACAGAAAACTACGAATTATTCGATGATGGAAAAGCAATTTTCTATTCCCTTGGTAATTTTATTTTTGATACAGATTATCAGAGAGTGCATTTATATACAGATGAAGGTGTATTATTAAAACTGAAATTTACCGAAGAAAAAATGGACTTTGAAGCAATCGGTACAAAAATTATCCGTGGACCGGAACGTATCGTAGAAGGTCCATTGCCGGATGTATTTACAAATATTCCTGCAGAAGAATATGAACTGTTAGCGCCATTGTCTACAAAAGCTTTCGCGTTAGAAGATATGAGAAAAATGGTATATCTTGAAAGAAATGATGAAGAAAAGCCATTTGCAGCTGCATTCCCAGAGGAGTTAAACGGTTATTTCTATAGTGCTGAACTTCCTGAAGTTTGGAAAACATACTTCTATGATAATATTCCGGAAGCAGATGGATATTTTGAAAAGGCACATATGGATTTTAGTGTCATTCTTCCGATTTCCGATAAAGCAGATGAAGGTCTTTGGAAACAGAGTAAACTTGAAAAGGTGAAAGAATATATTCTGAAACAGTTTGAAGGAATTGAAAAATAAGCATAGATATAGCCCTCTCAGAGTGATCTGAGGGGGCTTATGTGTTTTAAAGTTCGTCGAAATCATCGTCATCTTCTTGAATAGGTTCACCGCATAATTCATGATAGCTGTATTTTCCCTTTGGTTCCTCATAATTCATAAATTTTTGTCTCCTTTATCTTTTATTCGTTCATTTCTCCGCGCAGGTTGGTTTCCATTAATAATTTCACGCGGTCTGTATCGTAGCCGCAGCTGAAAAGATAGTAAAGCTTTGCAATGGCAGCTTCTGTAGTCATATCACTGGCTGAAATTGCACCGGATTCTACCAGATCATTGCTGGTTGCGTAAGTACCAAGGGTCGTTCCTCCACGATGACACTGGGAGGTAACGGTAATGATCGTACCGTTTTCGGCAGATTTTCGGATGCCTTCCACCAATGCGCGGTTATTGGTTGGAATATTCCCGCTTCCAAAGGCTTCTAAAACAACGGCTTTTAAATTGCTGTTGATCATTCCTTCAAAGAGTTCAAATCGAAATCCCGGAAACAGTTTTAAAACACCGATAGGGAAGCTTTGCAGTTCTGTAAAATGAAAGGTTTTTGGCTTGCTTGGAAGACTCATGGCACTTTCATTGTAGCAGATATCAATTCGAACCTCTGCCAGTGGAAGATAGTCCGGAGAATCAAATGCTTGTAAATCTTTAGATGCAATTTTTGTGGAACGGTTTGCGCGAAGCAATTTATTGCCAAAATAGACACAGACTTCACGAACCCTGCCTTCTCCTGCAATGATGATGGAGTTGATTAGATTATCACGTCCGTCACTGCGAAGTTCACAAAGAGGAATCTGGGCTCCTGTAAAGATAACCGGTTTGTTTAATCCTTCTAACATAAATGATAATGCAGAAGCTGTATAAGACATGGTATCTGTACCATGAAGGACGACAAATCCATCATAATTATCATAACGATCTGCAATTGTTCTTCCGATATTATTCCATTCTTCAACAGCAATGTTTGAGGAGTCTAACAGAGGATCAAATTCAACCACATCCCAAGAAGGAAGTGCAGGACTTTTCATCTGATGAATCTGATTTAACAATGTATTAAAATAGTCTTTCTTTGGGGCATAACCACATTCGGTAGGAACCATGCCGATGGTGCCGCCGGTATATAAGATGCAGACTTTCTTGTTTGAAGTCATAAGTACCTCCGAGAATATTACATATCTAAGTTGAAGTTTAGCATACATTTATGAAAATGTCATTTAAGATATTTTTAAGGTTCCCTTCATTGATTTTGAAATCTGAATATGCTATAGTATCTTTGGTGTTCTTTGGGGCGCTTTATTTGTGTTGCCAAAATCACCCAATACACTGAAAAACAAGCATTTGAATGGAGTATTAGAATGAATCAGAACGAAACAAAAAGACAATATGAATTCATGGCAAAAGCCAGAGAATATGTAAAAAAACAATCCGAAGAATTAGGCAGACCGCTTACTTATTGTGTAACCACTTTTGGATGCCAGATGAATGCCCGTGACAGCGAAAAACTCACTGGTATTTTGGAAGAAGTAGGCTATGTTGCAGCAGAAGATGAAAAAGCAGACTTTGTTATTTATAACACCTGTACAGTACGTGAAAACGCAAACCTGCGTGTGTACGGAAGACTTGGCGTTCTCCATGGATATAAAAAGAAAAATCCTGCCATGACCATCGCACTTTGCGGATGTATGATGCAGGAACCGGAAGTAGTAGAAAAATTAAAGAAAAGCTATAAATTTGTGGATATTATTTTTGGAACTCACAACATTTTTAAATTTGCAGAGCTGATCGTGCGTAATTTTGAAGAAAAAGGTATGGTGATTGATATCTGGAAGGATACTCAGGAAATCGTGGAAGATTTGCCGGTAGAACGTAAATATTCCTTTAAATCCGGCGTCAATATCATGTTTGGATGTAATAACTTCTGCAGTTACTGTATTGTTCCATATGTACGTGGCCGTGAAAGAAGCCGTAATCCGGAAGATATCATTGCTGAAATTAAAAGCCTTGTAGCAGACGGTGTTGTAGAAGTTATGCTTCTTGGACAAAACGTAAATTCCTATGGAAAGAATCTTGAAAATCCAATGACATTTGCAAGTCTTTTACAGGAGATTGAAAAAATTGAAGGCTTAGAAAGAATCCGTTTCATGACTTCACATCCAAAGGATTTATCGGATGAACTCATTGAAGTGATGGCAAATTCCAAGAAAATCTGTAAGCATCTTCATTTGCCGTTACAATCCGGAAGTTCTGAAATCTTAAAGGTGATGAACCGACGTTATGACAAGGAAAAATACCTTGCATTGGTTGATAAAATCAAAAAAGCAATTCCTGATATTGGTTTGACAACAGATATTATTGTAGGTTTCCCTGGTGAAACGGAAGAAGATTTTCTTGAAACATTGGATGTTGTAAGAAAAGTGCGTTACGACAGCGCATTTACATTTATTTACTCAAAACGTACAGGTACACCAGCGGCAGCTATGGAAAATCAGGTGCCGGAAGACGTTGTAAAAGATCGTTTTGACAGATTGTTAAAAGAAGTACAGAACATTTCTCAGGAAATGACTGCACGTTTTGAAGGCATGGTAGAAGAAGTATTGGTGGAAGATGTAAATGACCACAATCCTGAACTTGTAACCGGCCGTATGAGTAATAACCATCTGGTACATTTCCCGGGAGATGCATCCATGATCGGTAAAATTATTAAAGTACATTTGGATGAATGTAAAGGCTTCTATTACATGGGAAGTATTGTAGAAGATTAAACTATAGAAGAGGTATCCAGGGATACGAAGAGGTTTTTAGATAAATGGCACAGCAAAATCAGCTTAGTCCGATGATGCAAAAATATATGGAAACGAAGGCGGAGTACCCGGATTGTATTTTGTTTTACAGACTGGGTGACTTTTATGAAATGTTTTTTGATGATGCGATCAATGCATCCAGAGAACTGGAGTTAACACTGACCGGGAAAATGTGTGGTCTGGAAGAGCGTGCACCCATGTGCGGAGTTCCTCATCATGCAGTAGATACGTACCTGAACCGTCTGGTTTCTAAGGGTTATAAAGTGGCAATCTGTGAGCAGGTGGAGGATCCAAAGACGACCAAGGGTCTTGTGCGTCGTGAGGTTACCCGAGTGGTAACTCCGGGGACCAATTTAAATGCCTGCGCGCTGGATGAGGGCAAAAACAATTATATTATGAGTATTGTTTATCTTTCCGACCGCTATGGACTTGCCATTGCTGACGTAACAACCGGTGATTTTTATACTACAGAAGTAGATTCTGACAGAAAGCTTCTGGATGAGATCAGTAAATTTGCGCCATCAGAAATTGTTTGCAATGAAGCTTTTTATGTAAGCGGTGTAGACTTGGAGGATTTACGACACCGATTGAATATTACGATCAGCTCTCTGGAAAGCTGGTATTTTGATGATGAAATGTGCAAACGAACACTTTCCGAACATTTTCATGCGGCAACCATGGAGGGTTTGGGATTAAAAGATTATCCATGCGGTGTGGTGAGTGCAGGTGCACTCTTAAAATACCTTCTGGAAACACAGAAAACAGATCTTTCGCACATTTCTCATGTCCAGTCTTATACCACAGGGAAATTCATGGTCATTGACAGTTCTACAAGGAGAAATTTAGAACTTGTCGAAACGATGCGGGAAAAAAATAAGAGAGGTTCTCTTCTCTGGGTGCTGGACAAGACGAAGACTGCCATGGGGGCCAGAACTCTTCGAAGCTATATTGAGCAGCCGCTGATTGAGAAAGACGAAATTACAGCACGTCAGGGGTCCATTCGAGAGCTGAACCAGAACGCGATTTCCCGCGAAGAGATTCGGGAATATTTAAATCCGGTCTATGATTTGGAGCGTTTGATTGGGCGTATTATTTATAAAACTGCAAACCCAAGGGATTTTGTTGCATTTAAATCTTCCTTATCCATGCTTCCGTATATTAAAAGCCTGCTGCAGGATTTTAACAGTCCGCTGCTTGGTGAGATTGAGGATGAACTGGATCCTCTGGAGGATTTATTTACCCTGATTGATGAATCCATCATCGAGGAACCGCCGCTGGCAGTAAAAGAGGGCGGTATCATCAAGGACGGTTATCGGGAAGATATTGATAAATATCGTCAGGCGAAGACGGAAGGAAAGACCTGGCTTGCCGAGTTGGAAGCAAAGGAGAAGGAAGCTACAGGTATCAAAAACTTAAAGATTCGCTATAATAAAGTATTTGGTTATTATCTGGAGGTAACCAATTCCTTTAAGGATATGGTTCCGGATTATTATATGAGAAAGCAGACCCTGACCAATGCAGAGCGTTACATTACCCCGGAATTAAAAGAGCTGGAGGATGTGATTCTTGGTGCAGAGGAAAAACTGATCGCATTGGAATATGACCTGTTCTGTGAAATCAGAGAGCATATTGCAGGGGAAGTGCTGCGAATTCAGAAAACGGCCAAGGCCATTGCGAAGCTGGATGTGTTTGCATCTTTGGCACTGGTAGCTGAAAGAAATAACTATGTGTGTCCTAAGATTAATGAAAAGGGACTTCTGGATATAAAAAACGGACGTCATCCGGTAGTAGAAAAAATGATGAACAATGATATGTTTATCGCAAATGATACTTATCTGGATATTCATAAGAACAGAGTTTCTATCATTACAGGGCCAAATATGGCAGGAAAATCTACTTATATGCGCCAGACTGCGTTAATCGTGCTGATGGCTCAGATTGGAAGTTTTGTTCCTGCAAGCAGTGCAAATATTGGTATTGTAGATAGAATCTTTACCCGTGTAGGTGCATCTGATGACCTTGCAAGCGGTCAGAGTACTTTCATGGTAGAAATGACAGAGGTTGCAAATATTTTAAGAAATGCGACTTCGGACAGTCTGATCATTTTAGATGAAATTGGGCGTGGTACCAGTACCTTTGACGGTCTTAGCATTGCCTGGTCCGTAATAGAACATGTCTGCAACCCTCGTATTTTAGGGGCTAAGACATTATTTGCAACCCATTATCATGAACTGACAGAGCTGGAAGGCACTTTAGACGGTGTTAACAACTACTGTATTGCAGTCAATGAAAAGGGAGATGACATTGTATTTTTACGTAAGATTATCAAAGGCGGCGCAGATAAGAGTTATGGTATTCAGGTAGCGAAGCTTGCCGGAGTACCGGATTCTGTTATTGAACGTGCCAAAGAAATTTTACAGGAACTGGTGGATAATGATATTTCCATCAAAGCAAAAGAAATTGCGGAGGAAATTAAGGCGAAATCCAAACAGAAGGTACGTCCAAAGAAATATGATGAGGTGGATCTGGAGCAGATGTCCCTGTTTGACACTGTGAAAAATGACGATATTATCAATGAGCTTCGTGATATCGACATTTCCAATCTGACACCAATGGATGCCTTAAATACAATTTATCGTTTACAGAATAAAATTAAGAACCGGTGGTAATTTATGGGAAATATTACACTGTTAGATCAGGCCACGATTGATAAGATTGCGGCCGGTGAAGTGGTGGAGCGGCCAAGTTCCGTTGTCAAAGAATTAGTGGAAAATGCCATTGACGCAGGCAGTACAGCCATTACTGTAGAAATTAAGGATGGGGGAATTTCTTTTATCCGAATTTCAGACAATGGATGCGGAATTGATCAGTCTGATATTAAGACAGCCTTTTTGCGACATTCTACAAGTAAAATTCGTTCCGTGGAAGATTTACTGACCATCAGCTCCTTAGGATTCCGTGGTGAGGCTTTATCCAGTATTTCTGCAGTTTCCATGGTGGAGCTGCTTACAAAAACAAAAGATTCTATCTGCGGTATCCGTTATGTGATCGAAGGCGGTCGGGAAAAGTCGATGGAAGAAGCGGCTTCTCCTGACGGAACGACATTTTTCGTAAGAAACTTGTTTTATAATACACCTGCAAGAAAGAAATTTTTAAAATCTTCCATGACAGAGGCGGGGTATATTCATGAATTGATGATTCGACTTGCCTTGTCACATCCTGAGATTTCCTTTAAGTTCATCAATAATGGACAGACAAAGCTTCATTCTTCCGGAAATCACAGCTTAAAAGATGTGATCTATCAGGTTTATGGCCGAGATATTTCCAGCAATCTGGTAGAAATTGATGCACAGGAAAACGATGTGCGAATTACCGGATATATTGGAAAGCCCAGTGTTTTTAGAGGAAATCGAAATTTTGAGACCTATTTTGTCAATGGGCGTTACATTAAGAGCAATATCATTGCAAAGGGAATCGAAGATGCATATAAAGGATATCTGATGCAGCATCAGTATCCATTCTGTGTATTACAATTTGAGATGGATGGAAGTGATCTGGATGTGAATGTACATCCTACAAAGATGGAGCTGAGATTCTCGAATCAGCAGGCACTGTATGATTTTGTGTTTAGAACTGTTCGAGAAGGTCTTGACAGAAAGGAATATATTCCACAGGTGACGGTAGATGAACCGAAGAAACCTGCAGTAACTCCAGTGCAGAAATTAGTGGAAAAGCCTGTAACACCACAGGAACGTAATCTGGACTATTTTCTTGAGCAGATGCGCGAACGTGTAAAGGCTGATTACGCAAGCAGAGAGAAGAAAGAGAATAAGAGCCCTTATCAGAAGAAGTTCGAAGAGAAACCGATAAAGCCTGTTGCTGAAAAAGCTGTAGAAAATCCGGTAAAAACCCAGGTAGTACAGGAAGAAAGAGCAGCTTATGGTACAAAGACACCTGTTACGGTTTCTGAACCGCAGCAGATGGAGCTCTTTGATAAGAAACTTCTTGCAGAAGAAAGCATCAAGGAACATAAGATCATTGGTCAGTTGTTTGATACCTACTGGCTGGTAGAATTCGATGAAAAGCTTTTTATCATAGACCAGCATGCAGCTCATGAAAAAGTGCTTTATGAAAGAACCTTGGAAGGGCTGAAAAACAAAGAACATACTTCGCAGATGCTGAATCCGCCGCTGGTAATTTCCCTGTCCATGCAGGAGGAAGCACTTCTGAAAAAATATATGCAGCAGTTTACAGACCTGGGCTATGAAATCGAACATTTTGGCGGAATGGACTATCAGATCTGTGCTGTACCGGGAAACTTATATAACATTAACAAAAAAGAATTGTTCATTGAAATCCTGGACAATTTAAGTGAATTGTCAGGACGTAACAATCCGGATCTGATTTTGGAAAAAATTGCGTCCATGTCCTGTAAAGCGGCAGTGAAAGGAAACATGAAGCTTTCCAGAATGGAAATGGAAAGTTTGATCAAAGAGCTTTTGACGTTGGAGAATCCATACCAGTGCCCACACGGCAGACCGACGATTATTTCAATGAGCAAATATGAAATTGAGAAGAAATTCAAGAGAATTGTATGATGAAGAAACCTTTAATTGTTTTAACAGGCCCTACGGCTGTAGGTAAAACCAAATTGTCCATCGCTCTTGCAAAAGCAGTGGGTGGAGAAATCATTTCTGCGGATTCCATGCAGGTTTATAAATATATGAACATCGGTTCAGCAAAGATTCGACCTGAGGAAATGGATGGGGTACCCCATTATCTGGTAGATGTGTTAGACCCTGCCGATGAATTTCATATTGTGAAATTTCAGGAAATGGCAAAAGAAGCCATGGAAAAAATTTATTCCAACGGACATATTCCGATCCTGGTGGGGGGAACCGGATTTTATATTCAGGCCATAGTCAAAGACATTGATTTTACGGAGAATGAAGAAAATACGGAAGTTCGTGCAAAATGGGAACAATATGCAAAGGATTATGGAGCGGAAGCACTTCATGCAGCGCTTGAGAAAATTGATCCAAAATCAGCAGAAGCCATTCCAGCAGGAAATTTGAAACGTGTAGTTCGTGCTTTGGAATTTTATGAGCTTTCCGGTAAATGTATTTCTGAACATAATGAAGAACAAAAGGCAAAGGGTTCTCCATACAATTTTGCTTACTTTGTTTTAAATGACCATAGAAACCTGCTTTATGATCGCATTGAAAAACGAATTGATGAGATGCTGGAAGAGGGGCTTGTGGAAGAGGTTCAGGGCTTAAAGGACCGAGGTTTTACCAAAAATATGGTTTCTATGCAGGGTCTTGGATATAAAGAAATTTTAGATTATCTTGAAGGAAATCTGACATTAGAGGAAGCGGTTTATATTTTAAAACGTGATACAAGACATTTTGCAAAGCGTCAGTTAACATGGTTTCGCAGAGAGCCCGAAGTATCATGGATCCACAAATACGAATATGGCTATGATGATGAAAAAATACTGGATGCCATGCTTGGCATTTTAAAAGATAAAGGAATTATAGGTGAATAAAATGGAAATTACAAATATGTATCAGTCTATGGGAATTTCGAATGAAGTCTATCATTTTGGGAAAGAAATTCTGGAAGGATTGAAAGAACGATTTGAAAAAATTGATGAGGTTGCAGAATATAACCAGATGAAGGTATTAAATGCCATGCAGAAGTGCAAAGTAAGTGATGTACATTTTGCGGCAACCACAGGTTATGGCTACAATGACCTGGGTCGTGATACTTTGGAAGAAGTCTATGCAAAAGTATTTCATACAGAGGATGCCATTGTCAGACCACAGCTGGTAAGTGGTACCCATGCCCTGGCAGTTGCATTATCCTCCCAGCTTCGCCCGGGAGACGAGCTGTTATCACCAGTTGGAAAACCATATGATACTTTGGAAGAGGTAATTGGTATCCGAGAATCTGTTGGATCCTTGGCTGAATATGGGGTGAAATACCGCCAGGTAGATTTACTGGAAGATGGTTCTTTCGACTGGGAAAATATCCGAAAAGCAATCAGCGATAAAACAAAAATGGTGACAATCCAGCGTTCCAAAGGTTATCAGACCAGACCAACCTTATCAGTGGAACGCATCGGTGAACTGATCAAATTCGTAAAAGAAATTAAACCGGATATTATCTGTATGGTTGATAACTGCTACGGAGAATTTGTAGAGACCATTGAGCCTACAGATGTTGGTGCAGATATGTGTGTTGGCTCACTGATCAAAAATCCGGGAGGCGGACTTGCACCGATTGGCGGATATATTGTAGGAAAAAAAGACTGCATTGAGCGGGCAGCAGCGCGTCTGACTTCTCCGGGTCTTGGGAAAGAAGTTGGAGCATCCTTAGGGGTGATCAGCAGTTTCTATCAGGGATTTTTCCTTGCACCAACAGTCACAGCAGGTGCCTTAAAAGGAGCAATCTTTGCAGCAAATGTTTATGAAAGATTAGGATACGGCGTTGTACCAAACAGTACAGAAAGTCGTCATGATATTATTCAGGCGGTGACGTTTGGAACACCGGAAGGTGTCATTGAATTTTGTAAAGGGATTCAGGCAGCAGCACCGGTTGACAGCTATGTAGTACCGGAACCATGGGCAATGCCGGGCTACGACAGTGATGTAATCATGGCTGCAGGCGCTTTTGTACAGGGTTCCAGTATCGAGCTTAGTGCAGATGCACCAATCAAACCACCATATGCAGTTTATTTCCAGGGTGGTCTGACATGGAATCATGCGAAATTTGGTATTTTAATGTCGTTACAGAAGCTTGTGGAGGCAAATATCGTAACATTATGATCAGAGTTATTATTATCGGTGGCGGTGCATCAGGACTGATGGCAGCAATTACTGCAGCCAGAGGGGGCGCTAAAGTTACTGTTTTAGAACATCAAAATCAGGTTGGAAAAAAGATTTTGATTACCGGAAACGGCAGATGCAATTTTACAAATACCAATCAGGATCTGGCGCATTATCACAGCGAAAG
>ERZ1032130.67-NODE-67-length-31305-cov-14.594208_pt1 | contig 31305 bp, 31 predicted proteins | sample MGYA00517879_ERZ1032130 | MGnify/ENA primary metagenome ERZ1032130 (study PRJEB33719, sample SAMN04262597) | wastewater metagenome | biome: rural village; feature: animal feces; material: feces | host: Bos taurus | place: El Salvador | collected 2012-01-31 ...
TTCCTCCGAAAATGCTCTTGCGAACATGGTCGTACTGGCGGTAGTCACGGGAAGCCTTTCCCATATTGATTTGTGCCTTTTCAAAAGTGGCTTGATCGACGAGGGGTTCGTGAGTTGCTTCGGTGACTGTCCATTCCTGCTGAGGAATGGGGACTTTCTTCTTTGACTTTACGCTAACCTTCTTGGTCTTGCCCAAAACGGTATGCCCCAGATACACTCTGTTTTTAAGGATGCGCTTAACCGTTGTATGGTTCCAAATATCGGAAGCTCTCGCTGCCCCTTCGGGAGTGAAATTGTCCCGGCACATTGCCCGGTACTTTAGCGGAGGCATGATTCCTTCGGCACTCAAAGCCATAGCGATTTTGACACAAGAATCACCGGCAGCGGCTCTTTCAAAGATTCGGCGAACGATTGGTGCAGTTTCCTCGTTGGGGACTAACACATCCTTACTCTGGGGATGCTTCATATACCCGTAAGGAGCGCAAGCACAATATTCGCCACGCTGACGCTTCATCTTAAGAACATCCTTGATTTTTCTGGAACCGTCACGCAGGTAAACCTCGTTCATTGCGAACTGAAAAGGAGCCATGACATTTTCGGTTTCAGAGTCAAAGTTGTCTGCAATCGCAATGTAGCGGATTTGATTCTCCGGGAAGAACTGCTCTGCATAGTAGCTGGATTCTCTCATGTCACGGCCCAGTCTGGAAAGATCCTTGGTGATAACCACATTGGCCTTACCGGACTCCAAGGCTCGCATCATTTCTTGGAAACCAGGACGCTCAAAGTTGCCGCCAGACCAACCATCATCAACGAAGTATTTCAGAATTGTGATACCGTGCTGCTTGCAGTAGGCTTCCACAATTTTCTTCTGATTAGAGATACTGGTGGATTCACTCTTTTGAGCTTCTTCACGGGACAAACGGTAATAAGCGTAGGCAAACAGTTGGACTCTACCAAATCCATAATAGCCGTTTTCGGGGAAGGTGGGCATAGCACCTCTTGTAGTGGAATAAGGTTGGATATTAGTTTGCATGGTTCCTCCTCAAACCAGCGTTTATTCCGCTGTCATTATAAGATGCAGGCACCGAGTTTGTCAAAGGTAAGAGTTGGGAACTGCTTGCCTCAACTCTCTTCTGAATCAACTCAGACACATTTCTATTTCCAACAAAAACCCGACTAACAACATAGGTTGCATTACCGATCACTACATTTTCCATAATAGTCCCTCCTTTGAACTGGAAAGCTGCACAGTCCTGGAAAAAGTATTTACCGAACTGTGGGCATATATGCCTTCAAATTGCGTTCTTGTAACAGACTGGCCAAAGTTACATGAATGCGCTGGAGTATGATGCTCCAGCGCATGGTATCTAACTTTGGAAACGCTGCGCCTACCATTTGCCTATCCATAACATAGCACTCGTGGAACAGCGTTTTCTTGTTGTACCGATTGTTGGATAATCCGTCTTATTTGCCACGCCCCCAGACGGAGGGGATGATGTCAGTCGCCTTTGGCAAGGCAGTCATAACTCCACGATACCGCTGCTTGTGAAGCTGGCGAATACCGCAGGGCTCCCCCCAAGTCCGTGGGAGGCCGTGAGGAAGTTCCATTGCCACCTAGTTAGTCCCGGCATACCCGGATTGCCATTCCGGGCTTAAAGGCTGCGTAGATCGCTCGGATGACTTGCGCTAGAGCTGCATTCCTTCTCCCAAGAAGTCATCTGTCATGGCGGCGCACCTTCTGTGCTACTGCGTAGGTGTTTGTACTGGCACCATCGTATATTCAATTTTCAAGTTACAGAGAAGGTCTGTAAATGTCCCTTCACTTAACATATTTTTTTGGGCGATTTTGCAAGGTGTTTTTGCCATTTCTCAAAAATATTTTTTAATTTTCTTTATTGCAGCGTTAATAGTGAGAGAAACTGCTTGATGAGTAACCCCTTCTCTGATACCAATTTGGTCAATGCTCATTTCGTTAATGAAGTATAAGCACAGTCTGCGGAACTGTGTTTCTGTTAGCTTATCTTTGAACTGAGCGATCATTGCGGCGGCTTGTCTGAACTGCTCGGATCTTTCAAGCTGACGAATCAATACTACATCAATGCCGGGGACGATAAGTGCAGCGTCAGACACCAGATCAATAGGTACAGTATGTATGCGCTCCACCACTTCAAGCTTGTCCTCTATGTGGTAGTTTTCATCCGACCAGGATTTCCAATTTCGAAATTCTTCCTCACTTCCAAAATCATCCGCAGTAAGGTTAATAACATTGCCGAACGCATCACAGTAGACAATGGCATTCTGTTCTTGTTTATTGCGAGAATAGTTGCTTAGACGATTAAACATAGTATGATCTCCTTTAAGTTGAAATTTGGTGGGTAGGTTTCCAAATTTCGGAGATCAAGGGTATTTAGCGAGGTAGCAAAGCCAACGCTGCTTCATGGTGATTTCCTTTCTGCCTGGGCAGAAAGAGCCGAGGGTACAGCATGGGCTTAACAGATGGCCTGCAAAAAGGGCGCAAAAAGTTAAGGGTACCCATACTGTTTTTCTCAAAGAGAGAAATCAATATATGTATCCTCAGCCCTTAATGCATATCAGGCTATCGATATTTTGTTGAAGATTTTGAAAAAGCAAAAAGCCGCCGACAAGACAGAATCCAACGAGGGATACTATCTTGCCGGCGGCCTCTCACATAATATATCTGGCGTAACCGTCCGGGTTATGGAAAGCGTAGTGACCTGGAGATGGAATTACGCAGCCTGTTTCATCTCAACCATTCCGTCGTTTACGCTGTTATGTAGTTGATGGTTGTGGGGCAAACAATTCAAGTGTGTCATGCCGTCGCCCCTTGTTCTTTAACACCATTTCCGTTTTGCACTTACCGCAGGATGCTTTGATTTTTCCTTCGGCATTGGGGATTCCCCCGATCAGACGCCCACAGTTAGGGCAGTACCAAGATACGATTTTCCAATTATCTTGCTTCTTTAGCATTCCAATCACTTCCTTTAATCTGAATTGAGATGGTGGAAGTGCTGGTATTTCTGCTTAATTAGTATTAGCTTGTCCAAACACCTCCAGTTTTGATAATAAGCCCTCAGTTCGGTCAAAAACTGATCTTATTCCCAGGCTTATTATATAGGGGGATGAATAAGAAATATGTTGTATTATGTAACCACTTCCGACAAAATTTACGATACAGCCGGAGTTATAATGCTGCGGGTCACTATTCTTCCGAGGTAAAGACAACTTTTCGTAATCCACTTCATTCTCCTTTGTGCATCGCTATGTAGACAGGATCATACATGGCGACACAAGCCGCAAAGGTATTCACATGAGCTACGAGTTTGGATCGGGTGGTGTAGTCAGTCGGAGCGGAAGCCAAACAACAGCATACACCAGATAACGCATTATAAGCTGCCTGCTCCAAGCAGATCAAATTCCAATAATCATGGAGCCAGTACAAAACAGATTTGACGGCTTTAAGTCTTTGGGTATCATCGTTATCTAACCGAGATTTCTGGAGAGCTTCGATGGAAGAATCTGCCTCGATCCTTGCCTGGGCAGAGATTCGATCAAGTGCTTTCAGTTCTGCGACATTATTCTTCATAACAGACCACAGATCCTCCATAGAGGTACGATCAGCGTCAAGGACAGCGGTGGAGAGGGCGGCAGTAATGGCATCAACCAACCCTTGAGTGTTTTCCTTTAGCTTAGGGGCTCGGCAAACAATACTCCGTAGATAGCCGGTGATATTAGCGATTGCGAATGACACCCGCTCTGGAGAACCATCATCCCTCTCCAATCCTACTGCTGCGATTTTGAGAATGTCATCAGCTTGGCTGGTGATTTTTAACGGCGGGTTAGTGGCGCATGGTGCAACTTCCACCACTTCCGCTTCAGCGGCTTCGTTTGTTGTAGCGGTAGGCGCATCAAACAGATCCATCAACTCCATGGCCAGTACCTTGGCTAATGCTGTCGCACTATCCGGCATTGCTTGGCTAGTATTGCGTTCGTATGCGCTAATGGTGTTCTGACTCACTTGAGATTTCTCTGCGAGGGCCTTTTGGGTAAGCCCTAACTCCATTCGTCTAGCTTTCATTACTGCTGACTTGGGTATTAAATAATTGGGATTGGTGGGTGCCAAAATAATCATCCTTTCGTGCTGTTTTCTGCCATAATTGTAGCATATGCGGCTTGTAATCCGCAATATGAGAGTTCTAGCAGACTGCTCGCAGACCACTCACAGACTATTCCTAAACGACCCCAGAAAGCAAAAAACCGGGCGCAAAAGGATAGAGTGACACGACTCTACCCCTTCACGCCCGGTATTGGAGTCTGACCTGCGAGAATCGCAAGCGCCCGACCGGAGTCAATGAAATGGTGATTATTCAGTTATCTAACGGAAAAGGTTATCGGGATATTGGTGCGCCGGTAGAAGATCGGCACCTTCGCACGACGCAGAGAAAGATCAATGTGTAATTCCTTGCCGCACTTCGGGCATTTCAGTTGGAATACTCCGCTTGTGGCACTTAACTTGTATCCGACCACACGGAAGCAGTTATTGCATCGAACAGCCACCTTCATGGGTTCTGGGACAGATTTAGTTGGGGTCATGTTAGGCAGCTCCTTTCCTTGCCAACGCCTCCTTGACCAGCAGATTCCTTTCCAGTAGCCCTAATTGTTCCATACGGTAAGCAAGGGCTGTCTTTGAAACTTGTAGGTATTCTGCCATCTCACAGAAGCGGTCATAGTTATATTGGGAATATTTGCGACTCAGACATTTGACCTTTTCCCCAAGGCCAAAAATGAACATAGCATCAGAAATTGCGTCCGGTGGGAGTAGCATAGATGCTGCCAAGGCATCTGCCTGCCATTCATGCCAGTCCACGACTTTCTTTCGTGGACGAACAGATCTTCTGAAATCACAGAACACTCGGTTTTCGATTCCATAGCTTTCGGGGAAAGACCGGTTGATGATTTGGTGTGCTAACTCATGGGCGATTGTAAAGTTTTTGCGGCCTATGTTCCGGGGACTGAGTAAAAGGCGCTTTTCGATCAAGATGGTCTGTTCGTCCAAATCATAGAGTATTTCTGAAAGATCAGAATCATAGACGGTGATCCACATTCTGCCCGAAGCAGTTTTACCAAGAACCGAACCGTCTTTTGTGAGATACTGATAGTCCACTCGAAATCCCAACAGGGAAGCCAACTCGGTTGGGTCAACAGAATAGCATAAGTGCTTCTCTGGGACAGTAGCTTGTTTATAATGTTCGATTATATCAGACGCTATATCCTCTAGTTGTGATCTGGAAAGGTAGGCCATATCAGCACCCCACATTTCCTCTGGCTTCGACGAACCACTTGCCGTCATCCTCAAAGAGATATGTTTCCTGCCCACGAATTACGACGGTGTACCGGATGCCGGTACCGCCGACTTTCGTTGCATGGGCTCGGCAGCGATGCTTTAGCCGATCAATCTCATATACGGTGCCATCTTCAAACTTGATGGTATTGGGGCGGACATCGCCTTCTGGAGATACCGTAAGCTGAACGCCTACAAATACCTTTCTGTATTGTTGTTCTGGCTGATTCATTACGATCCCCCTCTACTAACCAATCATGCCCGTTGGCATACGCAGCTCCACCTCTCTATCGGTGGGCATTTTTATGTCCTGGCATAAGCAAGCAGGCTGAATCGCATACTTGCCAAATCTGCCACGGATTTCTTCAATTACAGTTTCCAGCTTTTCCTTACGCTCCACGGTAGCAGCATCGGAGAAAAACTGAAGCTGCTCCGGTAAGTCTTGGGAGCAAAGGTTGATAGCTCGGACGGTAACGCTGCGGATCGGGTATTCCCACCGGTAAGACCTCTCAAATAGCCGGTAGGCTTCTCTAGCAATGATTGCCGCACTGTGCGTCCGAACCGGGAGCTGGCATTGCCACTGTTTGCCGCCAAGCTGTTTGTCCTGGATGTATCGGATATAGATGGCAACACCGGAAGCGTTCTTGTTATAGACACGCAGCTTATGTCCGATGTCCTGGGTAAGCGCAAGGATGATATTCCATACCTCTGCGTTGTTCTCCAAGTCCTGCACGGTCGTAATGCCGTGGCCAACAGATTTCATGGGTGGCTCATAGTCTTGTGGTGCAACCCGTGAGCGATCTTCGCCATTGGCAAAAGCAATCAACATAATTCCGTTCTTTCCCAGTTTCCGTTGGATTAGATCGGGATAGGCGTTTGCCAACTCACCGATTGTGTGGATGCCATAAGAAGAAAGGAACTTGTCTGTTGAGCGTCCGACACCAAGTAAATCCGATGCCGGAAGATTCCAGATCACTTCCCGGAAGCTATCCTTTGGAATAACCGTAACTGCATCCGGTTTTTTCATATCCGACCCCAGCTTAGCAAAGACCTTGCAGAAGGATACACCAACAGAGATCGTCAAACCCAGTTCAAACTTGATCCGCTCACGCAGCTCGTTAGCGACCTTCTCGCCATTGCCGAACAGTTTAGTGCTTCCAGTAATATCTAGCCATACTTCATCCATGCCGTAGGGTTCGATCAGATCAGTGTAGTCCTCGTAGATCGAATGGGCAAGGCGGGAGTATTTCAAGTATTCCTCATAGTGGGGAGGGACAATGATAAGGTTGCGGCACTTCTGCTTGGCCTGCCATAATGCCTCACCGGTTTGAATGCCATATTTCTTGGCTTCGTAGTTCTTGGCAAGAATAATACCGTGCCGGTTCTCGACATCACCGCCAACAGCTACTGGGTATCCCTTGAGTTTTGGATTGAGCATACATTCAACAGACGCATAGAAGTTGTTCATATCACAATGGAGAATTGTACGATCCATCAAAAACAGCCCTCCAAATACGGTATAATCGAACAGATGTTCTATGCTTTGTGTGTTTGATTATAAAACAAGTGTTCGATAATGTCAAGGTAGCAAAGTGTACAATTCTAAAACCCGACATTTTCTATTCAACTAGCTATTGTGGGCAGTAGAATCAAGTTGACACCATGACACATATATGACTGGGTGCGGTTAATGCACGAACATGATTTTACTGTAAATTCAGTCCGACAAAACGGACTTGCTTCATGGACGCTATATTTTTACTCATTTATAGACAACTCGGAACTTTTCCAGTATAATAGGTGCAAAACAACGAAGGGAGCATCCCTATGACTGATACACAGCAGAAAGCAGCGGCGAAACAATTTGTTAAGGATTGGACTGGCCGTGGATATGAAAAGGGCGATAGCCAGCCTTTTTGGTTGACCTTGCTCCGGCAGGTTTATGGTGTCGAGAATCCTGCCCAGTTTATCAGTTTTGAAGATCAGATTATGCTTGATCACACTAGCTTTATTGATGGTCATATTCCTTCCACCCATGTGCTGATCGAACAGAAAGGAATCGGCAAGGACTTAAAAAAGCCCATCAAGCAGTCCGATGGTTCTTTGCTTACGCCTTTTCAGCAGGCTAAACGGTATGCTGCAGAATTGCCGTATTCGCAGCGGCCTCGTTGGATTGTCACTTGCAATTTCCAGGAGTTTCATGTTTACGATATGGAGCGCCCCACCGGTGATCCCGAAGTGATCCTTTTGAAAGACCTGGGCGATGAATACTACCGCCTGCAATTCCTTGTGGAGCAGGGAAATGCTCATATTCAGAAAGAGATGGAAATCTCTTTGCAGGCAGGTGAACTGGTAGGAAAACTGTATGATGCGTTGCTGAAGCAGTATAACAGTCCTGCCAGTGAAGAAGAACTGAAAAGTTTGAATATGCTTTGTGTCCGTCTGGTATTTTGCCTTTATGCGGAGGATGCCGGTATTTTTGGCGGACACAGTATGTTCCATGATTTCCTCAAGAAAAAAGCTGACAAGGATATTGGCTCCGTCCGCAAGGCGCTGAAGGAACTATTCCTTGTTCTGGATCAGAAACCGGAAGATCGTGATCCCTATGAAATGGATGAAGATCTTGCTGCTTTCCCCTATGTGAACGGTGGCTTGTTTGCAAATGAGAAGATCATTATTCCTCGATTTACCCAGGAAATTGTGGAGTTGCTGTTGAGTAAGGCAAGTGAGAACTTCAACTGGAGTTCCATCAGTCCTACTATCTTCGGTGCTGTTTTTGAATCCACATTGAACCCGGATACCCGTCGCAGCGGAGGTATGCACTATACTTCCATCGAAAACATCCATAAGGTCATCGACCCTCTGTTTTTTGATGAACTGTCAGCAGAGTTGGAAGAGATTGCTTCCATTGCGGTGAAGAAAACGAGAGATCAGAAACTGCTGGACTTCCAAAAGAAGCTGTCAAGTTTGACCTTCCTTGATCCCGCTTGTGGCTCCGGTAACTTCCTTACGGAAACCTATCTGTCTTTGCGCCGGTTGGAAAACAAGGCAGTAATGCTGCGGTTGGGAGAACAGATTGTTCTGGGTGATGCGGCTGACTTCAACCCCATTCAAGTGAGCATTGGGCAGTTTTACGGCATTGAAATCAACGATTTTGCTGTGACGGTTGCCAAGACCGCTCTTTGGATTGCGGAAAGTCAGATGATGAAGGAAACCGAAGAAATTGTGCATATGCATCTCGATTTTCTCCCGCTGACTAGCTATGCTAATATCGTTGAGGGCAATGCTCTGAGAGTGGATTGGGAATCCGTGATTTCCAAGAAAGACCTTAAGTATATCATGGGCAATCCGCCTTTTGTTGGATATACACAGCAAACCAAAGAGCAAAAAGATGACATTCAAGCGATTGCACCTGGAATTGAAAAAACGGTTGACTATGTTGCTATGTGGTATTTTAAGGCAGCAGAGTACATGACTAATACAAGAATATCGGCGGCATTTGTTTCTACAAATAGCATTACACAGGGAGAGCAAGTCGAAATTATCTGGGAACCACTTTTTGAAAAATATGGCGTGCAAATCGATTACGCCCATCAGACATTTAGATGGGACAGCGAAGCCAGCCTCAAAGCTCAGGTTCATTGTGTAATTGTTGGATTTAGTGTGAATGCCAGCGAAAGCAAGAAAAAATTATACTCCTCCGGTAGAGTGAATTTGGTTGAGAATATTAACCCTTATCTGCTGGATGCACCGACTATTTTTATAGGCAAGCGAACAAAACCGATATGTGATGTGCCTCTAATTAGCAAAGGTAGTCAGCCTACAGATGGAGGAAATCTAATTGTAACCGCTGATGAATATGCTGATTTTTGTGCCAAGGAGCCTGCAGCATTGCAGTATATTAAACCATTTTTAGGTGCAGAAGAATTCCTTAACGGCAAAAAAAGGTACTGCCTTTGGCTGGTAAATGCGCAACCAAAAGATCTTCTGAAGATGCCGATGGTTCTACATCGGATTGATGCTGTACGAAACTTCCGTCTAGCCAGTAAGAAGGAAGCTACACGCAAATGGGCTGATAAACCTATGCTATTTACAGAAAACCGTCAACCCACCGGAGAATTTATTACAATACCCGAAGTATCTTCTGGCAACAGAAAATATGTGCCTATGGGCTACTTGACCAGTGATACAATTTGCAGTAATAAACTACAAACGATACAGAACGCTGATCTGTTCCATTTTGGTGTGTTGATGTCCAATGTGCATATGGCATGGATGAAAACTGTATGCGGTAGGTTGAAAAGCGATTACGACTATTCAGCAAAAATTGTTTACAACAACTTCCCGTGGCCTACTCCAACGGCAAATCAAATTGCAAAGATACGGCAAACCGCACAAGCCATTCTTGACGCTCGGTCACTGTATCCAAATAACACGCTTGCGGAGATGTATGGTGAGCGAATGTATTTATTCCCAGAGTTGTTGACTGCCCATCAGCAGAATGACAAGGCTGTTATGCAAGCGTACGGCTTCTGGGGTAAGCTGAATACTGGAAATGAATGCGTAGCTGAACTTATGAAGATGTATCAGCAGATGACACAAGAGTAACCCACGCGAAATTTGCATCCACTATTATGACTTAACCTATACATAGAGAGGATAGATAGATATGGCAAATTACGATCTTCAAGCCGATGAAGTAGTTTTGTATGAGGGATCGGCAACAAGCAACATACAAAAGGGAAGCCTCCTTGTAGCACTTACTTCCAAGAAGTTAGTTCTGGAAAAGGAAAAAGGCATATTCAAGAAGGAGCGGGAACTTGTTGACAGCATTCCGCTGGATACGATCAAGTTTTACAATGATGCCGCCCAGATTAAGCAGAAGGGCGATACGGTTGAGATTCAAACCGCAACGATCAATTTGACCCTTACTTTTTCCGGCATGATTGAGGCACGAAAGTTCACCGGAAAGATCGTAGACGCAGCAACCGGCACAACCCTCGCCAAGCGCAGCTCTGATAAGATCAAAGACGCCTTTAACATGGTTGATGATACTCTGGGCCTCGACACACGGGGAACAATCAAAGGCATTCTTGAAAATGGTGTTAAGGGTACACTCCTTAACGGTATTGGCAAGAAAAAATAAGAGAATAAGAGAGCATAAACAAAAACAGCACCTTGGCTTGTTCCAAGGTGCTGTACTTTTCATGGATAGTAGTACAATACTGGTATTCACTTGTTTTTCAGTAAGCCACGAACCAAGGTTGAGATCGTGTCTAACTGTTCATCGTCCAAATGCTTCAAATCAGAAATCAACGCCCGGAGCTTTTCGGGATTATCGTTCCCTTCGTCAAAGAAGTCGCTCGGTGAAATCTTCAGATACTCACAAATGTAGAAGAATACCGACATAGACGGCAGAGCTTTTCCACACTCGATATTGCTGATGTATCCCGTGTTCTGCCCAATGGACAAACTCATGTCACGGGATGACACGCCCTTTTTGGCCCGGAGCCGTGCTAATCTAGCGGGAAATTCTTCTTCATACATCGGTATCACCTGCCTTTGTAATATTCTATCCCATTGAATGCCAAAAACCGTGAGAATCATTCCGACAATTCTGTTGCATCGTCGGAATGGTAATGATATAATGACATAAAGTGACGGAATGATTCTTACATTGATTATCTTTGCGAGGATGGATGTGAACGAATATGCCAACAGAGTCTGAGCTAAGGCTCCACCGATGCTGCTTTACTGGCCACCGCCCGGAAAAGTTACTGCGCTCTACAAAAGTGATCCGCACCGATTTGGAGCGTGAGATTCATAAGGCAATATCTGATGGATTTACTGTCTTTATTACCGGAATGGCAAGAGGCGTTGATCTCGAAGCTGGGGAGATTGTTTTGAGGTTACGGTCGGAAGGATTCCCTATTCGCCTTATTTGTGCGTGTCCCTACCAAGGATTTGAGCGATCTTGGAGTGTTGAGTGGCAGCGCAGATATAATCATGTACTAGCTGAAGCTGATCTTATCCGATATATATGCAGCGAATATAGTCGCGGCTGTTTTCAGAAACGGAACGAATGGATGGTAAATCATAGTTCCAGAGTAATTGCGGTGTTTAATGGTCAGCCAAGTGGTACTAAAAACACGATAGACTATGCTCACCGGGTGTGTGTACCGGTGGTGCAGATTGAGGGGTAAGTCATGAAGAAACTGACAATAGTGTTGTTAGCGCTTTTTATTCTGTTATCTGCGTGTGCAGCGGATACTTCAGAAGAACCGCATGAAACAAAAGGCTATGAACACAAAGACTTTGTATCTGATCTAGCACAAGAGAATTGTTACCTGTGCGGTAATGGCAGCGATCCGCTCACTTCGCTCTACTGGGGGGAGGATAATGTCGGCATTATCAATCTGAATACCTTTGAGCTGCTGCGTATTGAGATCAACCGCTACGACGATCATGGGCAGCTCATTGAGGAAGTTGCAGGATATATGCAGTCCAGCAGTTTGGTAGGAGAAGATACAAACGCTTATGTTATGGCGTTCCCGGACAATGGTTATGCCCATGTTCAAATCAGCGGAGTCCAGTATGAGATTGACCGCAAAACCGTCCAGAAGCACCTCTGCCAGACCTGTCTTGACACAATCAATGATATGTGGTTCAGCGGAAATGCACCGGCTGAATATGCTATTGTGAGCTTTGCAGAACGGACGGTGCAGCCCTTGTTGGCAAGCCATCCCTGGTTCTCCGCTGGTGACTACGGTGTTGACTGCGAGTTTAAGGACGATGGCAAGATCGATCTGCTGATTCACTACTGCCCATCCAGATATAGTGAAAGTAGTAACGAAGTCACCACGCCGGAAACAAATTAAGGTAATGATTACATAGCGCCGTCAAAACACTCCCACGATGAGTTAACATCGTGGGAGTGCTTTTTCTATTAAGATTATGAAAGTATCAGTTCATATTGGATGGATTTGATCAATCCATCTTCCAGCAGATATACTACTTTTGATTCTCCCTTAGACTTCATATATGAATTTGTTCCGTTGAAACAATTGGCACCGAAAATTGTTTCCATTTGTGCTTGCGTAGATCCAATTCGGATTCCATCTTCGGTTGCTACACTATCATCCGCAAACCAAAAACTATACACAAAATCCTTTCCATTCAGAGGGTAGGTAGACAAGTAGAAGCTGCCGTAATAGTAGGTTTTATCCATACCTTCAAAAGCACAACTAGGTTCTTCGGTATAGCTTCTGGGTTCTCCCAAAGCATCGATGATCGGCGCAGCCTCTGCACCTAGCGTAATTTTTGTGCCGTTATAAGTAAAGGAAAAATTCTCCTCCTGCGGGTCAATATCGGTGGACCCGCAACCTACCAAACTGAGCAGCATGATTGCTGCCAGAAGAAATAAGCTAATTCGTTTCATTTTCAAGGCTCCTTTTCTGATTGTGATAACTTGCCGCTTTTTCTGTCCACGCAGCGGCAATGGCTTCATCATTTCTGCGATCCGGGACACCGCAGTTTTCTGTAAGGACCTTCCCAAACCATACGGATGCTTTCTCTGCGCCATCGACATTCAAATGGAGTCCCGCATCATAGGTATCTGTATTCCAGTCAATACCTATTTCCTCCTGGTGATCCAACATATTGATATACAGTAGGTCGTGCTGATCGGCATATTCCTCGATCTGGGCATCCCATTGATCCCACCATACTGGGGACAAGGATGGTGCCTTAATCAGTACCAATTGGGTTCCATGTTCAGCGCAAAGCCTAACCATTTTATCCAGGTAGTTCCAACTGTTTTCTCCAAAGGAGTAATCAGCCAGAGGCGGTTCAACATAAGCAGCCCCATATGGCTTGACCCCGGTCTGCATCAGGTAGCCATTATGAGAAACCGTATCCCGGTGGAACCAATATGTAAAGTCCTCGCTGGTTAGCTGATTCCAGCGGTCATGGTATCGCAGAACGGGAAACAGGTAGGTAAACATACTGTCCCATTGCTTTTCTTCCTCCGTCATGGATGCGAGTATGGCATTCCACTTGGAGGGTGACCACTTCATCGTGTCCAGAGTCATTCGGTTATAGGCTTCCCGACGGGACTGACTTCCGGTACTTTCCGGGGTGTCATACTTCATGGAAAGCACATTGAATACCATGACCTTGGGCGTTTCATAGCGGAAGGTTTCTTCCATCAGATAATAAGACTGCCAGATAGTCTGTTGGGCACTGCCACGGATATAGGAAGTGATACCGTATTCCTCCCAAAGTGTGATCGGAGAGAAATTTTCATATACCTCGCAGTCACCGATGAAGATTACATCATTTCCCCCAGCGCTTTCATAGTATTCGCCAATCAAGGCTCCTTCCGGGGAATGCTCCATGTATTTGGGCGTAAGCAGCATTTGAAGAAGAATGAGTATGGCAGCACTTACTGTCAATGCGATAAATAGCTTCGTCCGTTTCATGCTGCCTCCTAAAACTGATTATAGATAAAGTTACCTGCATCATAGCCGATTCCGTAGTTACCCATCAGTAGTACCACCAGAAACAGCCCAATGGTCAGTGCATACCGCAGGCCGGTTCGATCCCAAAGCAGCTCCCGGACACTGCCAAATCGCTCCTGCAGCAAGCTGACAGTCAGCATCAGCACCACGCCGCAGATCAGAATACCGTAGTCCAGCTCGGTCAATCCCAGGCCCAGAAATGGAACTCGGAAAGAAGAAAACAAGCTGCCCAGCCGCCGGAAGTATTCGCCCACATTGGGGAACAGATCAACGATACGGATCAGATTCATCAGCACAAACATCCGTAACATCTCAAAGGCTCCATACCAGCTTTTCTGTTTCCAATGAAGGCGGTTGTGGAACTTTTCATACAGAGGTGTCAGTTCTTCAGAAAGCACGATGATCGTACAGTTCATCATACCCCATAATAGAAAATTGGGCGTAATACCGTGCCAGATGCCGGTACAGAACCAGGTAGCAAAGGAAGCTGCATATACCGGGAGCCTCTTGCCGAATTTGGGCCACCGCTTTCGAGCGGACTTACTGAGTTTCCGCATAGGGGTACTGACGGAAACCGGATAGAACACATATTCCTTCATCCATTCACCCAAGGTGATATGCCACCGCCGCCAATACTCGGCGATGTTCTTAGAGAAGTATGGCCGGATGAAGTTATCCGGCAAGCTGATTCCCAGTGCTTCGGACAAACCAATGGCAATGTCAATACCACCTGTGAAATCACCGTAGATCTGAATGGCATAAAAGCAGGTCAGTACAAAGAAAGATAGTCCTGTATGCTCCGGCCCTCTTAAGGCTAAAACCGCAACAGCGATTCGATCCGCAATGACCAGCTTTTTGAAATATCCCCAGAGCATCCGCTGCAAACCGAAGGATACCTGTTTTCCATCGTAAGGGTGTTCTCCGAAAAGCTGGGGGGCCAGCTTTCCAAATTTGCTGATTGGGCCTTGTATCAACTGTGGGAAGAAGGATACAAACAATGCGAATTTGAAGGGATTTCTCTCTGCCTTGATGCTGCCTCGGTACACATCCAGTACATAACCGATGGACTGGAACATATAAAACGAGATTCCCATGGGAAGTAGGATGTTCTGGAATGTGAACCGCACTTTGCAAATGGCAAGCAGACCAAAATTCAAGCCCAGACACAGCCATATCCATTTTCTGCTTTTCTGCTTGGCTTTTTTTCGATCAAATAACGCCTGTGTCCTGTCCACGATTCTTGCTGTACCGTAGGTGGAAGCAGTTGTCAGAAATATAAAGCAGAAATTATCCAATCCGCTGTACAGATAGAAACCGCAGCTTGCCATAAGCAACAGCACCCATTGGCCCCGCCGAGGAATTATGTAATACAAAGCAAGCGCAATCCCTATATACAGCAGAAAGCTGAATGATGTGAAGCTCATATCATCAAACCTGCAACTGCTGGATCAGCGCAAAGATTGCCTTAGCAGAATTGAAATTCTCTGGGATCAGTGCCTCAGCGGGAATCTCGATACCAAAAGTATCGTCGATCTCAGCAACCAATGTCACAATATCGAAAGAGTCCAGCATACCGCCATCGATCAGAGCATCCTCCGTTTCAAAATCAATATCAGAACTCAATTCAGATAGAATACGCATCAATTTATCCATTTTCCTTACTCCTTTGCTTTAAGTGATTTCGGTCAATTTTGCCGTTGGGTGTCAAAGGCATGATGTCCAAACGGCAAACAGTATGGGGAATCATATATCTTGGGAGTTTGTTTTTGAGGTAGGTTTTTACAGAACCCTCTGAGATTTCTCCCACATAGAACAGAACGATTTTCTTTCTGTCAGAATCAAATACACAACAGGAACTACTGACTGCTTCTTGTGTGTTGGTTGCGGCTTCAATCTCACCCAGTTCGATTCTGTGACCCATGTGCTTGATCTGATTATCCTTTCTGGAAAGAAACATCAGCTCCCCCCGGTCATTGTATCTTCCTATGTCCCCGGTACGATAAATCAGCTCTGGGTAATAGGGATTCAGCGGGTTTTGTACGAAAAATTCAGCCGTTTTCTCGGGATTGCCAAAGTAGCCAAGGGTGAGCCGGGTTCCCCGAATACAGATTTCTCCCTGTTCTCCCGGAGCAGATATGTGGTCATTTTCATCCAGCAGAATCACTTCTGTATTGGGGAAGGGACGGCCCACCGGGAGGACTTCATCCTCCGTAAACTCTCGGTCAACCTCATAATAGCAGCAGATACCGGTGGTTTCTGTGGGGCCGTAGAGGTTAATAAACCGGGTGTTGGGCAACGCCTGCCGCCATAGATTGAGCTGACGAATAGGAAATACCTCGCTGGCAAAAGCAATGGTTTTTAGATGCTGCGGAATTACCGTGTCGAAGGTTTTGAAAGCTGAAATATAAGTCAGCGCAGATACCACCCAGCAGAGCGTGTTGATTTTCTTCTCGTTCAGATACTCCACCAGCTTCACCGGCAGTAAAAAGAGCTTCCGTGGAATCAAATGTGTGGTGGCTCCGTATTTAAGGGTGGGTATAATTTCTTTCAAACAAGCGTCAAAGTAAAGTGGTGTCTGATTGCCAAACACGGTATCTTCATCGAATTTCAGCACCTCACAGAGATTTTCAATATAATCGATTACTGCACGGTGACAACCCACTACACCCTTGGGTATGCCGGTGGAACCGGAAGTGAATACAATGTAGATGGGATCTGTGTCGATCTGACGGTTTCGGATAGCCTGCAAAGCAGCATAATCAACTTCACCTGTTGCAATCTCGTCATAGCTGTAAATCGAACCAATGTTATTCAGTTCCTTGGCAACAGAAAAAGTGGTATCGTCGCAAATGCAGGCGGCGGGATTCAGATTCTTCAAAATTAGCTCGATCCGATACCGGGGCATATCCGCATCCAGAGGAACATAGTAGCAACCGGCATAGATGACACCGAGGAAAGCGGTGATGGTCTTGGGATGCTTTTTCATAAACACCACAATAGGCTGCTTATAATTCCCATCGCGGATCATTTTAGTGCCAATGCTCCGTGCTTGGTTCTGCACCTCCCGGAAGGTCAATTCCCCGTCCTCTGCGGATAGTGCTATTTTTTCCGGCACCCGGCATACGGTATGTTCAAGATACTCCAGAATATTGCGCTGCATGAATATCGCCTCCTTTGAGCAGGGTTTCATAGTTAGGTTTCAGCTTTTTGCCGCTTCTGATGACGGTTTCCCTTGCCAGAACCTCCATCACATCCAGAAAACCTGGGCCAATGTTCTCATCCCGTTTGATAAGGGAAAGCTCCGTGCAGCCTAAGAGAATTACTTCTGCACCGCAGTCAAATAGCTCCTGCTGTACCCGGCGAAACCGCTTCATATCGGCTGGCTTTCCTGCCTTTACATTTTCATAGATCAGATGCATTACATCCTCCTGCCGCTTTGGCGAAGGAACGACTGGGATAATCCCAGCAAGATCCAATTCTCTGGATAGTAACACAGACCGGATGGTTCCATCCGTTGCCATAATGCCCACTTTTTTGATCCCCTGGGCTTTCACAAGATTTGCCGTTTCCGCCACACCGTTGATGATGGGAACCGGGATTACACTTTGCAGTTCTTTGTGAAAATAGTGAGCTGTGACACAGGGAATTGCAATGCACGATACTTTCTGCCGAACCAGTGCGTGTGCAACACTTTTCAGCCCCGGCAAAGGGCTTTTTAGATTACTGCCCAGGATATAGCCGGTTCGATCCGGGATGGATGGAAAGTTGTAGACGATCATATCCACATTCTCTTGATCTCGCTTGGCATCTGTCATCTCAATGACCAGCTCCATAAAATGAGCAGTAGCCAGGGGGCCAAGGCCACCAATGACTCCTATGATTTTCTTTTCCATACGGTGCCTCCTACGGTGTTTCGGGATACAAGGATTTATCTCTGTTGTGGCTTCCTTTGTGAGAAGCTGAATAGGCATCAATGAATGCGTCTGTCACAAGACAGAAATCATCCCCTTCGCCGTATCTGGGTGTTGAATCGAAATGATACCAAGTATCGCCGCCGTCCAAGCTGACAAGGCTCCAAAAATGGTCTGTGTCGTCTGATGAATTTTTAACTTTGCGTACATCAATGTTGGGGATTTCCAGTCGCTCAAAGAGCAACTTCGTGACAGCCCAGTATCCGTAGCAATCGCCCTTGCCTTCAGTCAACATCACATAGGCAGTTTGAAGCCAATCTGTGCGGTCAGAATGTCCGCCGTAGCTGAGATAGATTCTTGCCCAGGCATAGACATCATAGACTTGCTGCTTCATGGTGGCATTGTCCCGAATAATTTCCTCCAACTTTGCATCTGCCGCTGCATAGATGGTGTCGAGATCCACGAATCCCTCCTGCTTTTCCATAACGGTAACAGTAGCCTTCTCCTGGCTTGTATTGCCGGAAGCATCTGTTGCGGTGTAAATTACCGTGTACTCTCCGGGGCGGCTGAGATCAACATTGCTGCTATCTACTGTTATGGTCGGATTTTGATCCTTATCATCGGTTGCTGCAATTCCACTCATGTAAGAAATGGTATCTCCTTGATAAATGCTAATGTTACGGATGCCAAAAAGCACTGGTGCTTCTCGATCAGGACTTGCAGTTTCGGCAGGCTCTGTGCTGATGATCGAAATAACGGGATCGTCTGGAGTTAAAAAATCAAGAGCGCTCTCCATGCCATTCCAGAGGTGCTGAACACCTTTCCAGCATAATGTGAGGGCAAGCAACAGTAGGACAAAAACGACGAGAAATGCAGTTGTATTGACCCAAAACTGACCGTTTCTTTTTCGGTGATGCTTTTTCCTTTTCTTCTTGGGATAAGGCTGTTGATATGTATATTGGTTATGGACTCTGGAAGCCATAAAAATCACCCTTTCGTTTTCTATCATGGTGACAGTATAACGAAAGGGTGCATCATCATTTGTTTGCTGGGTGCATCAAAGGTGCATCAATTTGGAAAATAAAGATAAAACCCGCCAGCGCCTTCAACATAGAAGTCTATGGAGATTTCTCCGTAGGTTACATCCCCAAAGCTATATAGGGCATTGGAAACTCCACCATCACGCTCGTAATACTCAAATCCTGCTTCAGACTCTGCGTATTTCTTTGCCTCGGTCATGCCAAGTTGTGAAAAGTAGATGTCGGTGAAAGCATTCATAATCTTCTTGTTTCGTTCCCACACACCGTCCATAGAATAAGATTCGTACACCTCATGACGGATGCTTAGGATTTTGCCGGTTTCATCGTCAATGTCCAGAAGTAAAGTCTGGTTCTGGCTTTTTTCGCTTATGTAAGTGACAGTCCAAAACACGACATAGTTGGTAGCATCATTGGGATCAATGCCCAGTTTCGGTGTTGCTGAACGAAGAGCCACATCAAACCATTGAAATATTCCTGCTTCCTCATAGGCTTTCATTTGCGTTTCAGCAGCCAGGAACGCCTCTTCCTCTGTCATGGATGCCTGGGACGCATCAATATCAATGGTTTGCATAATGGTAAACAGTGCCAACTTGCCCATTATAGGAAGCGTTTCTTTTTCATTACCGTAATCCAGCTTTATTGTCTGCATTTGCTGATAACCGGATTGATTGACCACGCTGCTATCCTGCAAGGATGCTGCGATTACTGGGAGGGCTGCAAAGCCTGCCAACAGCAGGATCGTCAGAAGTATTAGTAATGATATTTTGAAATTTCGCATAAAACCATCTCCTTATCCACTGGGGTACGACACTAGAAATCCCTTTGGCGAAATTATAAATTCTACGATAATGATGCCATATTCAGAATCTTCAAATGTATAACGCACACAGGTTACATCATCCGTCAGCTTCCGCTCCGTAACATTTTGTGACACAAGGTTTTTGTATTCACTGAGTTGATAACTTGTAAGATTCAATGGGCCGAAAAAGGAATCGACGAAACCCTCCATCATTAACCTTTGATTATCCGGGTAGTAATAGTCGAACTGATCTGGCCCGTCTGTTTCGTATTCCATATAGAGAATTTTTCCGGTTTCATCATCAATATGCAAAAACAATTGATGATATGGGTCTTTCTTCACGGTAAAGGTAACAGCCCAGAATATCAAATTTTTGCTCTTATCCGCAGGATCAATACCGATATATGGTTCCGCACTGGAATAATGGTATTCAAACCATTCAAACATATTTGCTTCCATGTACAGTGCCATGCCCTCAAAAGCCGCAGTAAGAACTTCTTCTTCGGACATTTTCGCTTGATCTTGGCTGATAGGGATTGTGGTCATATTCTGATATAATGCGAGTTTCCGCATCATATAGCCGGGTTCGTCGGTCTGATCGGAATATACTGACAGTTCTACGGTATCCATTGATGCAGTTCCCGGCTTTCCATTACTCAAAAAATCTGAAACAATTGCAATTCCCTTGGGTAGTAGCGCAAAGCCTGCTATCAAGGCCAAAGAAAGTAAAACGGCAAAGACGGCCTTGAGTCTATACATCATCGCTCCCTGCCTTTCCGTACAGGGTTACGGTAACGCGAGTTCCTTTGCCCAGTTCGCTGGCGAAACTGATATTACCGTGATGCAGCTCTGCGATTTGTTTGCATAGGGACAGTCCCAGACCAGCACCGCCCTGGCTCCGGGCACGGGCTTTATCAACACGATAAAAAGCCTCGGTGATTTTTGCCAACTCCGCCTTCTCCATGCCACGACCATTGTCAACTACCTGGAACTGACAACCCCCGGGAATTGCAGTTGCCCGAACTGCAATAATGCCGCCAGCATCCATGGCCTTAGATGCGTTATCCACCAAATTGTACAGTACGGATTTCACCAAGTCCGGCTCCAATACAACTCGTTTCTGTTCAGCCTTGCAGATTAGGCGAATACCCTTGTTTTTCATATTGGGAGCAAGCGCCCGTTCTATCTCCGCAAGATAGGAACCAAGCCACACCGGTTTCATAGTAAGCTCATCTTTTTTAAGCAGCAGAAGATCCAGCAGCTTGAAAGACAGGCGTTCCAAACGATGGCCTTCTGAGTAGATGTAATCTGCTGCCATCATCCGGGTATTTTCGTCGAGATTGCCTTGACGAAGCAAATCAGCAAAGCCAATGATAGAAGTCATAGGTGTTTTTAATTCATGGGCAAAGGCACCCATGAAACTTTCCTGCCGCTGCATATCTGATTCCAGCCGAATTATGTTTTCCTGCAGCTTGTCAGCCATAGCATCAAAGTCACGGGACAACTGGCCAAATTCGTCATTGGATGTAATCCGGGAACGCTTGGCAAGATCACCACCGGAGATTTTTCGCACGGTAGTTGTAAGCCGATGCAGATGCCGAGTCAACGCAAAGGACAATACTATGGATGCTATAATGCCGAATAACACCACAGCACCATACACGATGAAGTATTGCTTCTGCTGAGCTGCCCGGATTCCATATACATGAGAAACATCAAACCGAGCCTGCAATTGTAAATCGGTTTCACCGGCAGAAATCATACTCATCACGATCAAACCCTGGCCGTGTTTGTCCGCAACAGGTAAATAGCTGCACTGATTGTCAGCCGGTGTGGGCAGTGTATAGTTAACCAATTCCGCACTGCCGCTCCTAAACAACTCGTCCTCTCCTGCTTTAAGTGTCAGAGCTTGCCAATGTCCAAGCCCTTGGGCTTCCATTTGAGAAAGTGCGTTTGCAAGACTCTGATAGTCTGCTTGATCGCCTAAAGAGTTTATTAGGTACAGCATATTCTGTACTGACTCAAAAGAACTCAGTGCAGATTGTGTTTCTTGATCGAGGGTGGCATTAAATGAAGTTGTAATCATTAGGGTGCCACCAATGCCGAAGGAGATTGCGATCAATAGTGAGATCGTGATGGTAAGCTTCAGACGATAGCTCATACCTTATCCCTCCAAACGATAGCCCATGCCGTAAACAGGCTTGATCCGGTCATCCCAGCCTACCTTTTTCTTCATGCGCTGGATGTGCAGCTCAACAGTGCGAGTATTCTCCGGGTATTCACCGCCCCAGACTCGTTCATAAATGGTCATCTTGGACAGTACAACCCCCACATTCTGAGCAAAGAGCAAAAGAAGCTCATACTCTTTCCGGGTGAGGGGAATTTCCTCGCCATTTCGGAGTACCTGCATGGAAAGTGTATTGATTTCCAGACCACCAACTTGAAAACTAGTCTGCAGTTTTCCATGACGGCGCAGAACACCATCCACCCGTGCCAGCAGCTCCAGCACATCAAAGGGTTTGATCATATAGTCCTCTGCACCCATCCGCAGACCCTTTACACGGTCAGCTACTGCGTTCTTCGCTGTCAGAAAGATTACTGGAATACCTGTGGAGCGTATGTAATCCATCAGTTCAAAGCCATCGATCCCCGGCAGCATGATGTCCAGCAGGATCAGATCAAAGGATTCTTTTTCAATTAAGTTAGCTGCTTCAATACCATCATAAGCTCCTACACAATGGTAGCCAGAACGATTCAGTGTGAGTTTTAGTAGCTCAACAATAGGTTTCTCATCATCAACTGCAAGAATGCGAATCATGGATACTTCCTCCTTTTCAGTACAAAGAGTATAACATAACTGCATCACGATTGCATCACATTTCTTCCTTGCAGTGCTAAAGTAGAACTAAAACCGATAATTACAGCAAACCTTGCAAATTACTTTCGGGAGCATCTTTACACAGATGATTCAATTAACTTACAAACCATCGCACCTGCGGCAACAGGCCGTTCCTCGTAATCAAGTATACAGCCAACATTCCGCACAAACAGATGATACTTACCGGCTGGTACATTCTCAAACACACCAGAAGCGGCTCCGTCTTCAACTTCAAGTACATATTCCGCTCCGCCAATGGGCATTAACCCGACTTCTAATTGGACAATAGGACTGGCGTAGGTAATGCTGTATTCAATAGCTGCGCCATCATCTTTTGCTTCAATGTATTGTTCAGAAACGACACCAACTCCCGGTTCCAGATCAGAAAATGGAATCGATGCAATTTGCGGGGAGAAAAATGGATTAACTGGTGGATCTTCCGGTTGATCTTTATGGTAGATCACCAACACATTATCAAGGGATTCATATTCTGTGTATCCGTTTTCTATTAACAGCGCAACGAGATTATCAAATCCATTATCTTTGCCGCCTGTCGCATATTTCTTGTAGTCACTACTTGCAGACAGTTTCAGAACAACATACTCTGTTTCCAGCAAGTGTTCTTGGGAACAGTAACGCACATCATAGAGTGTTTCCCGTTGGGAGAGATGGGTGGTATAGAATGTGGTGGCAGTAACCGATGTGCCGTCCGGGATTGTGTCCAATGTATCACGGATATTCTGATAATAGTCGTAATACTGCATCGCTTGCACCGGGTAATTCATGGCTTTCGGCACCACAACGCTACCAAAGCATACAGCACTTACAATGGTAGCTGCAACCAACGCAAAAATGCGTTGCCAGTTGGTTTTCAAGTCTGCCAGATTTACAACGATCAGATACAGTAGGAATGCATTGGAACCAAAGGTGTACTGGAAGAAAATATCATGCTGATACTGGTAGTCAGACATAAGGTTGACCAGGATATAGGGAATCAGCAGAATATACCGCTCATACCGTCTTGTCAGCAGTGGTAGTCCCAGAAGCGGCAGAAGTGTCATTGCAATGAAATACAACTTTTCTGCATCGACGCATTCATAAACCGCCTTCATGGGGTTAAGGATGACTGACTTAATGACTGTAATCAAAGAGGACGAGCCATCGTACATGAAATTGTTGTATCGGTAGGTCATAACACCGTCACCGCTTTTTGCAAGATACCCAGTGACGAGGAAGAACCAACCGAGAGAAATAGCGAGCAACGAAATTCCTGTAATGAGATTCTGCACATCCAGTTTTTTGAACCGCAGAACTGTTTTGACGATCAGCCAGAGGGCAACCACAGCCACATAAACCGCTGCATCCTCTTTGACCATCAGTGTAAGCACAGCGGCAATAGCAGTAACAGTAATACTCTTTTTATCGATGCCATACAGAAGCCAGAGAATCAGCGGAGTCAAAAAACAATTTTCGTGAATATCGTAGCTTGTACCGCCGGAGAATGCTGGGTATAGAAGAAGCACAGCACACACTAACATCCGTTGCCCACCGGTCAGGCCGTGGTGCTTTCCGATTTTCCAAAGAGGGATAACCGCTGAGGTTATGACCGCAGCTTGGAGTACCTGCAAGGTAGCAGGGATCGGAACCAACCAGTAGAACGGCAGCATGAGATAGTAGATTGGGGAAACATGGACAGCAAAATGAGATAGCAGACCGTCCCGTTCCACAGTAGTCATTGGCAGCCCCGACTCCTTCATGTTATAGAACATCTGAGAAAAGATGCCAAAGTCAAATGTCGGGGAGCTGAAGCTGTAAACACGGCCTACTGTCCATGCACTAACAAACAGGAAGAACACAACGGATAAACCAACGGTGATCCAGGTGTAGGCTCTGTGCGCTTTCTTTGGCTCGGTAACAGACTCTGGAGTTTTCTCCCAGCCATAGATACCGAAGATGGCCAAGATCACAAGTACCAATACGCAGACTACAAGGAAAGCCCATGTAGCTGACGCCCGCAATGCTGCAATCGCAAGAAGCGCAAATGCGGCAGCAATGCACCAACGCTCTATCTTCTTTGTCGTGAAAAGGAAGGATATACCCGTCAGCAGAACAGCGATACCGCAGGTGATTCCAATTACCCGGACAAAGGACATTTGAGCCAAACCATCCAGTTTTGCCAAATCTCGGAGTTCGTTTGGAAGAATAAAATACTCTATCACAACTGCCAGCAACCACGAAAGAATAACATGGCGGATAAGGCTGGGGACAGAAAATTGATTGCGAATAAGAGTTTTTTGCTTTGACATAACAGCACCCCCTGTTACCTAAATGGTACAGGGGGTGTCTTTCATAACCTTGGGATAATTCTTACAAGTTTCTTTCAGTTTTTAGGAAGCTCAACGATGGCACTGAATTGGTCGCCATCCACACTCACCCGGAAGGAGCCGCCGACGGATTCTGTATAGGTCTGGGCAATCGCAAGACCCAAGCCGCTGCCCTTTGTTGATCTGGCTTTGTCACCACGGGCGAACCGCTGCATGATCTCGTCTGGCTTAAAGTCCATCTCGTAGGAAGCGGTATTCATCATACGAATGAGATAACTGCTGTGTGTTTCTCTGACCTCCAAGTAAATCCGGGTGCCTGCAAGGGCATACTTGATTGCATTACCCAGCAGATTGGCAAATACTTGGTGCATCCGTGCCCCGTCGGTAATGGCAGGGATCGTGTCAGCACAATAACTGCGTTTTACAACAAGTCCGGCACTCACAAGCTGATCGTCAAACAGACCAATGGTCTGCTCCATCAACCGGACAAGATCGATTTTATCTTTCTTGCTTTCTACAACACCGCTGGAAACCTTGGTCAGTTCAAAGAGTGATTCCACAAGATCGTTCATATATCCTGCTTTTTGATGCAGGCGGCGAAGCTGCTCCTGCCCATCGGGAGATAGTGTCTCATTATGCAGAAGCTCACTATAGCCAAGAATGGAGGTAAGCGGAGTGCGGAGATCGTGGGAAACATTGGAAATCAGTTCAACCTTGAACCGCTCACTGGTGACAGCAGTACGGACAGCTTCCTCGTGCTGGGCCTGTACATCCAAAAGCTGTGCTTCAGTTTGAGCAAAAGCACCATCACCTACAGTGATTGGTTTGCCATTCTGATAGTTATTAAGCTGTTTTTGGAAGTGGCTTAGATCTTTGCCATACTTCCAAAGACACAAAAAGCCGAAAGCTGAAGTCGCTACAAAGCCAACGACACAAATCCAAAACACTTCATAGACATTCGATCCTCTAAACCAGGCAAGTCCAGCTAAAGGAAGCATGATCCAGGCAACAAAAACCAGCAAGGAGATTTGTGGAGCAGTACACCGCTGAGCAATTCTTTGAACCAAACACCAGGAAAGAGAAAAGCGCACTTTCATCCAGCCAAACAATTCTCTGATGCAGAGTAGTACAACAAATGCACATACAATCTCAGAAAGCCGGGTTAATGTTTGAATAGTGGAACCCCACAAAATGTAATCCATATTGAGCGATATGTGATATGCTGCTGTCAACAATGCAAGGCTTAGACAAATGCCGTCCGGCCCTAAGATAGCGTTCTTCTGTGACAGCACAAATATCGCAATAATTCCTGCGATTACGGCGGCAAAAGAAAGGATCATTCCTAGCATTCGCTCTGAGCGGGAGTCATCTTTACGATCACTTTCCAATGGTTCTGATTCCGTAGGAGAGGTGTTTGTGGGGCTCGTAGGGACTGACCATTCTTCATTAGAACCTACGGTTGTATTGTCCGTAGGATACATTGTTTCTACGATGCCCGGATGTGTTGTTGCAGTTATATCTCCCTCTGCATTGGTATCTAACATTTGCTGCCCAAAAGTCCAGCACACAGCAGCAAAGAGAATCAGTATGAAAGCAATGATATTACGGCGCTTCAAAGACATATCCAATCCCCCAAACTACTTTCAAATACTCCGGTTTCTTCGGATTCAATTCCAGCTTTTCGCGGATGCGGCTAATGTGAACCATGACTGTGTTTTCTACAGCATAGGCATCGCTCTCCCAGACCCGTTCATAGATTTCCTCTGCGGAATACACTCGACCGGGATTGGCCATCATAACTTGCAGGATCTTGAACTCGGTAGCAGTAAGGCGAACGGCATCACCCCGGACAATAAGCTGCTTTGTGGCTGTGTTCAGAATAATATTGCCCACTTGGATTTGATCTTCGGATTTGGTTTCCCGAATAGAACCCAGAGCATCATAACGACGAAGCAGTGCTTTTACTCTGGCCAGCAACTCCTGCTGATAGAAAGGCTTGACAAGGTAATCATCCGCACCGGCTTCCAGACCAAGCACGCGATCAGAACCTTCTGCTTTTGCAGAGAGCATAAGGATGGGAACATTGTTGTTCTGACGGATACGCATTGTAGCGATAATGCCATTGCACTGGGGCATCATCACATCCATGATGATAAGATGTGGATGTTTTGTATTCACAATATGACAGGCGGCTTCACCATCGTGCGCCGTCAGCACTTTATAGCCAGCCTGCTTCAAAGCGGTTTCGATGATGTTGACGATAGAAAAGTCATCATCAACCACAAGAATCTGATATGTATCTGCCATAGAGAGTCCTCGATTCGGTAAATGGATGCAATAAGTGTAGCACATTTGAGTATCAAACGCAACTTAAGAGTAAATTACGGGGTGTCGGGGAGGCGTATAAACGAGGGGTTATAGTAGTGGCAAGCAATGCCTTTGTACGCACAAAGTCCCCAAATCACCCATTTCCGCCGAAGCGGAAGTGGGTGATTCTTTTGCTTGTTGAGGCGCTGCCCCAATCCCCGCAGAACACAAAATTGTGTTCCTGGACGCAGGATAAATCCTGCGGCTACGCGATTTTTCAAATCGCTGGATGACGGTTTGCTTATCGCAGCACCGTCTTTCGTTCTTTCTCCGTTTTCTCTGCATCACCATACGCACGATCAACAAAATACTGTGCCATTTGAAGCTCTCGAACTTCTTTCTCGACCTTTTTTCGTTCGGCATTTAGTGTTCGCTTCTTTGCGACCAACTCATCAAAATCCGCCCGAAGTTTTTTGATCTTAGGCCACTTTGTCATTCCTCGATCATCGAAGAATTTCTTCGCTGCCTTATGTTTGATGATGTCAGATTCATGCTCCGAAAGAAACTTTTTGGAGTAACCCGCTTTGTGATATGCCATATACACATCACGGGTTTTCTTGTAGTCGATGATGTGCTGCTGCATTTTTGCGTTCTCGTCAAGCTGACCTTCGATCTGCTTGATTTGAGAATTGAGCTTGCTGAACTGTTGCGACACCTCTGCCACTTTTTCCTCCAGCGTGGTACGATCCAGCAGACCGTTTTCTTGCAGATAGAGCAAGGAGGAAGCAAGACGCTTTAGATCGGAAACAGATTGAATTTTGCTGCGACCTGCGCTGTTCTTTCGGGTAAGTTTCTCTTGGACAAAATCAATTAGATTCTCGACAGGGGTTTCCTCGACTACCTCTGCCAATTTCGCTTTTGGAATGTGCTTCCTGCTGCCCTTTATGATTGCCCGAAGTGCTTCCGGGGAGTATGCTTCCCCCAGAGTATCCATGCGAAGAAACCGCTTTTGATCGCCGCCCAGGAGCGACGGAACCTTGCCATCTTTTACTTGATAACCGGCCTGCTTCAGCAGCTCCAGTAATGCCTCAAATGATTTCGGATTCTGCGCCAGGGCATCATCGATGGCAAGGCAGATCCGCTCCCGGTGGGACAGTTTCTTCTTATCGCCAAGCCACTTGTTGTAGGATTTGCCGCTGTGTTTTTTGGGATCGGCAACGATGGAATATCCGTTCTGAACACAGATGGTATCGTTCAGTCTGCGGATCGCTCTGCTGCTGCCCCAAAAGTTGCGGAACTTCCGGTCAGCATCCAACGAAGTGGAGTTCCAAATGATATGGTTATGGATGTGGGCTTTATCTACATGAGTGCAGACGATAAAGGCGTGTCTGCCTTTTGTAAAGCGTTTTGCCAGCTCACATCCCAGACGATTTGCTTCCTCCGGTGTGATCTCACCGGGGCGGAATGACTGCCGCAAGTGATAGCCGATCACATCATTGTCACCTTGGGATCTTCCGGTTTTGCGCAGGTATTCTTCCTTGGTGTACAAGAACTCTGCGTCAGCCACCCGACCTTCACATTGCCAACAAGTAATGAGTCTACCGTTGTCTGTCTTACCTGGATTCTCTACATAGTCGATGATGTTGCTGATGGAATTTTTCGTTGTCCGATCCTTGCGGTTATGCAGCGGCATCAGACGGGTGGTGGCCATAGATAATGCTCCTTTCCTTGAGAATAAAAGAACAACTCCGATGCCCGAAGGCACCGGAGTTTCTTTGTTGTTGGGATGTTAAATAGCTTTGATCGAACCGGAGATCTTCTGCAAGCCGCCCAGCAGCCAGACAGCGATCATGGGTAGTCCCAGGGGGCTGACAAGGAATGCTAGGGTCAGCAGAATCAATCCGTTTTGCACGGAGTAGGTTGTGAGAACTGCAACGGCAAGGATGGCGAGAATTGCACTTGCCAGCTTAAACAGGATTGCGGAGCAGGAGATCAGCCCGACGCAGATCCAAGTGAACAGATCAAGAATCAGAACAATGGGGAAAGTAAGGACTTTCAAAATAGTTTTCATGTGGTATCCCTCCTTTTCACTAACATCATACCTTCATTCATTCTTTCTTGCAATGATGCGGCGGTGGTCATTTCAGCTTTGCCAGCTTTGTGATGATCGTGTCAGCCATATCCCAAATCCGCTCTTGGCCTTGCTTTATATCCTCCAGGTCAGCATCGTAAATGCGTCCCGTTTCATGGACACGCTTGGTAAGCTGATTGAGGTTATTACTGGAGTACCGGAGCAAGGAAATCATTTCTTTCAGCTCCGGTACATTGAGTTGGAGGACATACCCATCCATGGCAATCTTACGCACAAAAGTTGATAGATTTGTAATACCTGCTAATTCCTGCCGTTTAACCAATATTGCTTTTTCTTCCGGTGTTACGCGAATATAGATTCGTTCAGAACGCTTGTCCATACTTAACGCTCCTGCCCTTTGGAATTCGCCGAAATTTTCGGCGAATTTCTTTTAGGCTGTACCTTCAGCTTGTCCCGGACAGAGGGTTTGACTTGCTGGGGCTGTTCCTGCTGCCGGTATTCTCTACGGAGGATATTCACGAAAATATCCGTAAGACCGGCATTACAGTCCACCACATATTTGAGCCGCTTATTCTGACCAAAGGCATCCACATCGGGATAGACCGGAACTCGCTTTGCCCATGCTTTGTTGTCATGGGAGATCCGACCATCCCAATCCTTTTCCCGGATGGTATTGACCAAGACAAAAGCAGTCCGGGGCAAACCGAACTTCGCCACCACTTGATGTACCGCTTCGTCATTGAGGGTGTTGTTGGAATAGTTTTGGGCAATCGCCCATTCAATCTCATTCTTGCAAGCGATGTTCAGCTTATGGGACTGACGATACCATTCCAGATCACCTTCACGCTCTGCAACTTCCCCGGAGTAGGGGTACACTTGCACAGCGGCATTTGCTTGGTTGGCAGAAAGCAGCTCGTCGGCCTTGTCCTCAATGAACGATACCAGCACATCCAAAGAGTTGCTGGAGCTTTCGCCGTAGTCCTTGTAGATGGCATCCAAGGGTTCTTCCAGCGACAGCAAAGCCCTTGCTTTTTCTTCGCTGAGATCGGTGGTTTCCATGATGGAAACAATATCGAACTTGGTAGCGTACTCAATGGCGTGGTTCAAAATGACCTCCGGGGGTTGCTTCAAAAGCCAGTTGGCAAAGTCGGTCATTTCTGCTTCCATCTTTGCGTATAAGGCTGCGTTGAGTTCAATCGCATCCATAGTGTTATCTTACCTCCTTTTCAATTTTGTGGGGTTTACCGGGAGTGCCATGCACAGCCGGTGCTTTTAATTTGTCCAGTACAGAGGGACGGGAACTCTTGGCAACAATAGTGCCATCGACAACCGGTTCCTTGCTGCCCTTGCCGTCCATATCCAGCAGAGTGTTCAGTTCCGTCAGCCTTGCTGACTTTTGCCGCAGCTCTGCTTCCTGGGGGAAGGGTTTGCCAATCTCTGCTTTTGCAATATCCATCTGATTGTAGACATTCTGAAGCTGCTGCTTGTTGGTGTTCAGCCGCCAAGACAGATCACTCAATTCGTTTTCAATACGGATCAAGTTACCTCTGGCATCGCCACCCAGCGTGACCCGATAGCCAAGCTGTCCTTTCAGCGTGAGAATGTAGTCCTTGCCGAAGTTCTCCAAGGTGACGGACATAGTGAAACCACGGTAGGTGCCGATTTCCACCGGCTCCAAGCCGGTTGCTTCCTTGCAGGCTTCCAGCAGAGCGGCACCGGCATTATCCTTGTCGGTCAGCTTATCGCCTTTGACAATCATACCGGCGAACCCATCTTCTGGGTGGGGATGGGTTTTCAGCGTTTCAATGTCTGTTTCAATGGCAGCGATCACGGCCTTGAACTTTTCAATCTGTTCCGGGAAGTACCGCAGCAGATTATCTTCCAAGCGATACTGCTGGCTTTGGTGATCGGCTTTCAGCAGCTTCAGTCGTGCCACATCAATATCCAAATCCATCTTCTCTTTAATGCGGGGATCACCGGCGCACAACGCCTTGATTTCCGCATAGGAAAGAGCGGTTTCGTCCACATCCTCGCAGGATCGGACGGGAGATTTGGAGGTCATAATCTGGCTGATGA